>Ga0208544_10000443_pt1 | contig 32819 bp, 16 predicted proteins | sample DEB08_DNA_9_FD_184526 | JGI IMG/M metagenome (GOLD analysis project Ga0208544, IMG submission 184526) | Aqueous microbial communities from the Delaware River and Bay under freshwater to marine salinity gradient to study organic matter... | ecosystem: Environmental > Aquatic > Marine > Coastal ... | reverse complement strand
AAATGAGATTAACTGCTTTTTTTTTTTCTCACATCTGCAAAAACCTATTTTTAACTTATTTGTGACATTCAACAAATAACAAAATTTCAATTTAAAAACACACAACTATCTAATTATCAATTAATTATATTTCATTAAATAAAAACCTCTTCAATATTTATTTTTAACATTAAAAAATAACTTAACAAAAATTAACACTTATTTTACCTTGTCACAAATTAAGGACTAGCTATTTCTCTCTTTTCCCACTTCTTTTATTAAAAAAAGCTCAATTTCAATTTTTCTTTATTTTCTAACTACCTTTTCTTATTTTTAGCCCACTTTAGCAAAATCGCCTTGTGACACTATGAATTTATTTAAAATTTAACCCTGAAGCCTTTGTCTAAAGTTCCTAATTTTAATACCATAATTAACCTATAAAATCCACCATTAAATTGATTCTATGAAATATGTATTAGCACTCGACCAAGGCACAACAAGTTGCCGCGCCATCCTATTTAATAAGAAAGGAAGTATTGTAGCTGTAGAGCAACAAGAATTTACGCAAATATTTCCCAAACCAGGATGGGTAGAACATAATGCGCAAGAAATATGGCAAACTCAATTAAAAGTAACGCAAGCCGTTTTAAAGAATAATGATGTAGGAGCAGACAAAATTGATTCTATTGGTATTACCAATCAAAGAGAAACAACCGTTATCTGGGATAAAAAAACAGGCGAGCCTATTCATAATGCCATTGTTTGGCAGGATAGACGAACTGCGCCTTTTTGTGATGAATTAAAAGCAGAAGGCTGGGAACCTTATATCCGAACCAATACTGGTTTAGTTATAGACGCTTATTTTTCTGGCACTAAAGTCAAATGGCTTTTAGATAATGTCCCTGGCGCTAGAAAAAAAGCCGAAAATGGAGATTTACTTTTCGGTACAATGGATAGCTGGTTGGTTTGGTTGTTGACCGGCGGCAAAGAACACGTAACGGACTATACCAATGCTTCCAGAACACTCCTATATAATATAAGAGACTTAAAGTGGGATAAAAAAATCTTAAAACGATTTGATATTCCTGCGAAGATGTTGCCAAAAGTGAAGCCTTCTAGCCATATCTATGGTAAAACGGTTAAAAAATTATTTGGTGCGTCTATTCCTGTAGCTGGTATGGCTGGTGATCAACAAGCAGCCCTTTTCGGTCAAGCTTGTTTAGAACCAGGGATGGCAAAGAATACTTATGGCACGGGTTGTTTTATGCTAATGAATACGGGAGATACGCCTGTAGCGTCTAAAGCAGGTCTATTAACTACTATTGCATGGGGAATAGATGGTAAGGTGACTTATGCCTTGGAAGGTAGTGTCTTTATCGCAGGTGCGGCCATTCAATGGTTGAGAGATGGGCTAAAAATATTAGACGCTGCACCAGATTCTGAATTTTTCGCTAATAAAGTGGATGATAATGGTGGTGTTTATGTAGTGCCTGCTTTTGCTGGCTTAGGTGCGCCTTATTGGGATATGTATGCTAGAGGGGCTATTTTTGGTTTAACGAGGGGTTCTGAAAAAGGACATATTGTCAGAGCCACGTTGGAATCTTTAGCCTACCAAACTAGAGATGTCTTAGATGCCATGGAAAAAGATTCAGGCGTTCCATTGGCTGCTTTAAGAGTAGATGGTGGTGCATCCGCCAATAATCTATTGATGCAGTTCCAATCAGATATCCTAAAAACAAAGGTAGAACGGCCTACAATTATCGAAACAACTGCGCTTGGTGCGGCTTATTTAGCTGGCTTGGCAACAGGTTTCTGGACGAAAGACGATATTACTAAAGGTTGGCAAATTGATAAAACGTTCAAACCTAAAATGAAGGCTGCCGAACGAAAGAAGCTATATAGTGGCTGGCAGAAGGCGGTGAAGCGGTCTATGAATTGGGAGAACGACGAAGCTTAGTTGAGTGATGAGTGATAAGTGATGAGTGATAAATTATAAAACCTCTAGTCCTAAAAAAGACTAGAGGTTTTGTCATTTTGCCACTTCCTAAACTCAGAGAGAATATCAAGATTACCATTGATATTACTATTCCCATTGCCATTGCTATTGAAAATTATGGTTCCTAAAAAAGCATCTATTCCTCATTCTTGTTGAATTAGAACAGAAATAGCGATATTTTGCAACTTTTTTCCATAAAATTGACTGTATAAGAGAAAAATAGGCGTCTTATTAAAGAACGCTTTAAAATTTTACATTTTCAATTTTCAATTTTAGATTAAATTATAATGAGTACGGAGACTAAAGAATCGCTCAATTTTATTGAGCAAATGATTGAGGAAGATATTGCCAATGGCAAAAATGACGGACGCGTACATACCCGTTTTCCGCCTGAACCGAATGGCTATTTGCACATCGGACATACTAAAGCTTTATGTATTAGTTTTGAAACAGCGCAGAAATACGGCGGAAAAACCAATCTCCGCTTTGACGATACCAACCCATCGACTGAAGAAACGCATTATGTAGAAGCTATTAAGAAAGATATAAAATGGTTGGGTTTTGAATGGGACGGGGAAGCTCGTTTTGCTTCTGATTATTTCCCCCAATTATATGCTTTTGCCGTTGATTTAATCAAAAAAGGCTTGGCTTATGTGGATGATTTATCGCCAGAAGAAATGGCGGCACAAAAAGGTACGCCTACTAAACCCGGCGTGAATAGCCCAAATAGAGATAGAAGTGTGGAAGAAAATCTCGACCTTTTTGAACAGATGAAAAAAGGAGAACATCCAGATGGTTCTATGGTGCTGCGAGCAAAAATAGATATGACTTCTCCTAATATGCTGATGCGGGACCCGATTATGTACCGAATCAAGCATGAAAAACACCATCGAACAGGAGATGAATGGGTAATCTACCCAATGTATGATTTCACGCATGGGCAGTCGGACGCTATTGAAGGAATCACGCATTCTCTATGTTCTTTAGAATTTATTCATCACCGACCATTATATGATTGGTTTATTAAACATCTAGAAATTTTTCCTTCCAAGCAGACTGAGTTTGCTAGAATGAATGTGACCTATATGATTACTAGTAAAAGGAAACTTTTAAAACTAGTACAAGAGGGTTTAGTGACTGGTTGGGATGATCCTCGGATGCCGACTATTTCTGGTATGCGTCGAAGAGGCTATCCAGCAAAGGCATTGAGAGAATTTTGTAAAAAAGTAGGGGTTGCTAGGCGGGAAAATCTAATAGATATTAAATTATTAGAAAATTGTGTAAGGCAAGAATTGAATCAAACAGCTAATCGAATGATGGCAGTTTTAGATCCAGTTAAAGTGGTTATTACCAATTATCCAGAAGATAAGACCGAGGATTTAATTTTAATAAATAATCCGGAAGACGAGAGTGCTGGCAAGCGAGTAGTTCCTTTCTCTAGAGAAATCTATATCGAAAGAGCAGATTTTAGAGAAGATCCGCCTTCCCCTAAGAAATTTTACCGATTAGGCCCAGAACGAAATGTCCGACTCAAAGGTGCTTATATTATTAGAGGAGAAAGTTTTGTAAAGGATGAGAATGGAGTTATTACAGAAATACATGCTACTTATTATAAGGATAGTAAGAGTGGAGAAGATAATTCTGGTGTAAAAGCAAAAGGCGTGTTGCACTGGGTCTCTGTACCGCATGCAAAAGAAATTGAAGTCCGTAATTACGACCGATTGTTTACGGATGAAACACCAACTAATCATGAAGGTAAAGACTTTTTGGAGTTCTTTAACACCGAGTCTTTAAAAACGATTACAGGATATGGAGAGCCTGCTTTAACAAAAGTTAAATCAGGAGAACAATTCCAGTTCATGCGCATCGGCTATTTCTGCTGCGATCCTGATTCTAGCGAGGATAAAATAGTTTTTAATAAAACCGTTTCTTTAAGGGATGGGTTTAAGAAAAAGAAATAATTTAAAAAGGCGGTTGTGACAAACAATCGTCTTTTTTAGCCACCCTTTTAATTCGTAAAAACCTTATTTTCTACTGATATTTTATTTCGTAGGGGCAGTTTCACCAAAAAACGTTATAATTAGTCATTTTTTACCTCCACACAATAAAACAATTTAACCATAAAACCATATAAGCATCTTTTATGCCAGAACATAGATTCTCTAGTCAATATGAAAATAGTCAAAAGGCTTTTTACCATTACCAATCTCCTTTTAATAGTCGCTACTTGTGGCGCTTATTTAGCGCCATATATAGCCCCTTCCAATAGTACCGTCATTTCTTCCTTGGGTTTAGTTTTTTCTGGATTAGTTGTATGTAATTTTTTGTACTTTTTTATAGGCTTAATTTGGCAGTCTAAAATGGCAATGGTTTCTCTTTTGATTCTATTTTTGGGCTTTCCTTATGTGCAGAATACGGTTAATTTCTCGCTTCCTAAAACAGCATCAAAAAAACTTCAAACCCTCCACGTTGCCACTTATAACACGCAATTTTCTAAGCCTACTATTCTACCTGATGGCTCTCCTAATCAAAAAATGATAACGCAATTTGATAGCTTTTTAACAAGTGTCAATCATCTGGATATTCTAGGTGTGCAAGAGTGTGGTTGGCGAACTGCTGAAAGAATTCAGCAATCAATGAATTTTCCTTATAAACATACCATAGAAGACATTTATACGGGCATTTACTCTAAACACCCCATCGTGAATAAAGGGTTTGTTGATTTTGGTCAACAAATTAATAAATGCCTTTGGGCGGATATAGCTATTGGTAAAGATACGATTCGCTTTTATACCGCTCATTTAGCACCCAATCGGCACGATGGCAAAATCCCTGCGGTTTTAGACCAAAATCAGCAAGAACAGGTCAATTATTTTAAAATATTTGGCATCTTCCAACATTACCCACCTTTCGCCTCCAAACGTGTCAAGGAAGCCGCTATGATTCGAGTGCATCAGCGAAAAAGTCCTTATCCATGTATTATTGCGGGCGATTTTAATGATCCTCCTCAAACCTTTATGTATGCGACCATAAGCGAAGACTTAAAAGATACTTTTCTGGAAGATGGAATAGGATTTGGTGGTACGCATAGCGGCCCAGTTCCTGGTTTGCGGATAGATTATATCTTAGTAGCTAATCAATTTAAGGTCATCAAACATCAAATTTTAGCCGAGCCATTTTCTGATCATTATATGGTCAAGGCTGCTTTGCAGTTTTGAAGAAAAAATTATATTTAATTTTTGCAAAAGATATATTTTCTGTCTTGTCGGATGGCTGCGTCGTCCAATGAGAACAGTGCAAAAATTAGTAAAAATATCATATTTTATATTTTAAAATATAAATAAACTGCTAATTATCAAACAATTACCTCTCTTTTAAGTTAAAGTTTCTATATTGTGTGCTGTACTAAAAACTCATTTAGCAAAACACCGAACTTAACCGCCCAACTTTTAGTCATCTTTTATGAGTCAAATAGATTTAAATTACCAAAAACCATCCGATGAAATCTTAACCTTAGTGGAAGCGCCTTTGCCGCCGCTTGTAAAGATGAACACCAAAGGTACTATCGCCATTTTACTTTACCGAGATGTCTATAAATCCATTGCCGAAATATCTGCCAAAGAAATGCGCTTAGCTGGATTACGGATTAATCCCATTACCAATATTTCTAGTCGAGAACGCTATTATTTTAAATTGACGATTAAAGATATTTTAGCCAATAAAGAATATCCGATAAAAGGTTTGCCTGCAAACGCCCAGCTAACCAATTTATCTTGGTCGCATCAAGAAAATAAAATAGCTTTTACCAATACAACGGCTAAAGGCGTGGAATTATGGGTGCTCGATATTGCTAAAAAGAAGGCAAAACGATTGACCGATGCGACATTGAATGCCAATTTAGGTGTTCCGTTTATGTGGCGAAAAAATGATAAATCTTTGCTCGTTCGCTTTTTACCAGCAGACAAACAAGCTTTAATTGACACGGCTTCTAATATACCCAATGGGCCAATTATTTCAGTGAATGAAGGGCAAAAAGCCCAAAATAGAACCTATCAAGATTTATTAAAAAACCAAGCAGATGAATTTAATTTTGACCAATTAACCCATTCCGAATTATACCTTGTTAAGTTATCGGGGGCAAAAAAACTGTGGAAAGAAAAAGCGATTTACAAAAATATTTACCCATCTCCTGATGGTAATTATTATTTGGTTAGCACAATAGAACCCCCTTATTCTTATTTGGTGCCTTATCATCGCTTTCCTTTTAAAACTGTTATTTATGACCGTAAAGGGAAATTAGTTAAATCCCTCTTGAATGTTCCATTAATAGAAGATTTACCAAAAGGCTTTATGGCCGTCCGAAAAGGCATGCGGAATATATTCTGGCGGTCAGACAAACCCGCCAGTATTTATTGGACAGAAGCGCTAGATGACGGAGACCCTGCCAATGAAGCGGATTTTCGAGATGCGGTCTATACGCTATCTCCCCCCTTTACAGATAAAAAACGATTATTATTAAAAACGCAAAATCGCTTTAGTTTTATTAATTGGGGAAACGAAACAATCGCCATTGCTTATGATCGGTGGTGGAATACTCGTAATCGGAAAACTTATTTGTTTAACCCTAGTGATCCCCAGCAACAACCGATTATTCTAAATGACCGCAATTATCAAGATATTTATAGTGACCCCGGTACTTTTGTTCGGAAAGAAAATAAATTTGGTCGGCTCATTTTAGCTATAAAAGGAAACTCCTTACATTTAATTGGTACAGGCTATTCTCCAACAGGCGTTCGACCATTTATAGATCAATTTAATCTAAAAACAAAAAAAACGATAAGAATATACCAAGCAACAGATAAAACAGAAAGAGAACGAATAATAGCGGCGATGGATGTAAAAAAAGGTATTTATCTCACTCGATTGGAAGCTAAAAATACCTATCCTAATTATTACTTTAGAAATATTTTAACAGGGGAATTAAAAGCAATCACCCAGTTTAAAAACCCTTTTGCCGCTATGCAAGAGGTTCATAAAGAAGTCATTCATTATCAACGCCCTGATGGCGTTTCCTTATCTGCTGAACTGTACTTACCTGTTGGGTATAATCGTAAAAAGAAGGAAAAATTACCGCTGATTATGTGGGCTTATCCTAAAGAATATAAGGATAAAAATAGTGCTAGTCAGGTGATGTCCTCCAAAAATGATTTTACTTTTCCCTATTATGGCTCGCCTTTATATTGGGTCATGAAAGGCTATGCGGTATTAGATGATGTTGCTTTTCCTATTGTAGGAGAAGCAGCCGAAGAACCGAATGATTCTTTTATTAAACAGTTAGTCGCCAATGCCAAAGCAGCAATTGATGCAGTGGATGATTTAGGCTATATTGACCGAGCAAAAGTGGCTATAGGTGGACATTCTTATGGCGCTTTTATGACTGCTAATTTATTAACCCATTCTACCTTATTTGCCGCAGGAATTGCTCGAAGTGGTGCTTATAATCGAACGTTAACCCCTTTCGGTTTTCAATCGGAAGAACGAACGTATTGGGAAACGCCTGAAGTCTATTATCAAATGTCGCCCTTTATGCACGCAGATAAAATGAAAACACCTTTGCTACTCATTCATGGCGAGGAAGATAGTAATTCTGGTACTTATCCAATGCAAAGTCAACGATATTTTAATGCTTTAAAAGGGCTAGGTGCGATTGTTCGGTTGGTGATGTTGCCTAAAGAAAGCCATGGTTATGCGGCTAAAGAATCTATTTTGCATTTACTTTGGGAACAAGATCAGTGGTTGGAGAAATATGTAAAGAATAGGGAAACTAATGTTTTAAGCAAGTGTACAGCATCAGATATAAAATAGATAAGCTAAGTTGCGTTAAATTGTTGTATTGTTGTATTGTTAAATTGTTATATTGTTATATTGTTTTAGATTAATATCTACCTTTAACCAACATTTTCGGTCGTTTTTAGCAATATAACCATAGAACAATTTAACCATTTGGGGTTTCCGCAACTTAGATTAAATAATAATCCGTTGTTGATAAAATCCGTTGTTCTAAAGTGTTTTTCAACAACGGATTCCCTGACTTTTATAAGTTAATAGAAAATAAAAACGCACGCTATATAAACATTACAATCCCACCTTATCACCTAATAAAATTGACCAAACCTACTTTCCCTTCTCTAAAAATACTAGCACAAATTTTACAAAAACCTGCACTTTTTGGACACTCCAAAGCAAACACTAACCATAAACATCTAATAATCAATCATTTAAATTAATTTTTTATTTATTCTACAAACGCTCTATCTTTTAAAAATCGTTTTATATGCCTACCTTCGACTAATAATTTGTAGTAATAAACCTATATACTATGCCATCATTCTCACAAAAATTTAAAGTTGCTTTTAAAGGACGTGTCAAAAATCCTGCGATGAAAGCATTAAAACAGTTATTAAAAGCGGAACAGCCACTCATCGAATTGGTTGACAAAAAAGAGGTAGCTGATTACTGGATTTTGGAACAAGAAAATGGGATTGCTTTATGCCAACGAGAAACCATCCGCCCTATTTTCAAAAATGTCCCCATCACTAAAAATCAGCAAGATGGGACTTTTACGAGTGCCTTATTATTCCAACAACAATTATTACAGGTCGCTCATTTTGAACATATTCGTAAAATAGCCAATCCCAATAGTGTAATTAAAATAGCAGAGGTTTTGGATATACAATTGGCGGAAGTAACCGAGCATCAAAATTTTCAACAAATAGGGAAATTAGTACCCAAAGACCCAAATGAAACGCTATTTTTGAATTATCATGCACACGAAGAAGATTTGGTAAATCCCGCTATTCAACTTAAAGTCAAAAATAAAGCAACTCATAGTCTTTGGGTGACAGCCCTATTTTTAGCAGAAGATTATAGTATTTTCGACTTATTTATGCCCGTCAAGGAATTAACATCAGGGGCTCCTGCTTATGAATTTGCTATACCAGATTCCAATGGTTTTAACGACCCGACTATTAAATTAAATATCAGTGATGAATTATTAGATTGGGGAATACATACGATCCAGAATCAAATTAAAATAATTGTTAGCACTACTCCTTTTACCGTAGAAAAATTATTGCAAGCAGGATTGGTACAAGCAATAAGCAAAACAAGGGGCGGTGCGGCTACCAATAACCAAACATTTGAGGAGGCATTTAGTGTGATAGATTCTAATTGGGCAGTACAAAATATATCTCTACATATTCATCGACCACAAAATAGTATCCCTTTTAGTCAGAATGAAACTACTCCATTAATAGGTATGAAAATAGTACCACATTCCGCTTTTTCTGCGACAAAAGTCCGCTTAAGTTCTTCGGAGAATGCAACTCGGTCTGGTCTACTCTCGGAACAATCGCCTAACCATATTTTTGATAATCCTTTTATTCAGCCCTTTCAAACAACAGGCACTAGAGCTTCTCAGCAAACCTTGGATATAATAGAGTTACATGGCGTGCAAAATCCAGAAACGGTGACGCCTGATAACCCATTAAAAGTAAAATTGGATATTCCAGTAACATCGGGCACAGTAGTCATCCCTTTTGGTTATGATAAGGCAACAGATTTATACATTCCAATGGGCTTCATTGATGCAGATGGGCAAACCATTTTAATTGATGCCTTACCCGATGAAACGGATGCTTCTACGCGTGGTTTGTTTAAATCTATTAAAATATTTTTGGTAGAAACGGTCAGGAAAGTGATTGGTAAAAAACCAAAATATCCCATTTTAGCCCTTGCTGACGTAAATGATAAAGTAGCCGACGACTATGAACTAACCTATATCAAAGAAACCGAAACCATTAAAAAGGCAGTCAAAAAGGCCGATAGAATCCTAATTATGGTGCATGGCCTCATCGGAGATACCAGTGATAAGGCGAAAATAATGAAGCGTATCAAAGATAATAATAGTGTACAAAAACGAACCCTTTCGGATGTCTACGATATTTTATTGACCTTTGATTATGAAAGTATGCACCGAAAAATCCAAAAAACGGGCAAAGATTTAAAGCAAAAATTGGAAGCAGTTGGTATTAAAAAAGGGCATGGCAAGGAAGTACATATTATTGCCCACTCTATGGGCGGCTTGGTGTCTCGTTGGTATATGGAACAAGAGGGTGGTCTAGCAGTCATCAATCATTTTATCCAAGTAGGGTCGCCTAATTTAGGGTCGCCGATTGCGAGTAAAGCTCAATTAGCCACAACTGCCTTAGGTGCCGTCCTTAATTTTGTACCGAAACCACCTGTCATAGCAGGGGTGATTCGCTTCATTGGTTCTATTTGGAAAAAAGTCACGGTTACGACGAATCAACTACAACCAACTTCAAAATTTTATAAAGCGCTCAATGAAAATATCCCTGAAATTACGACTCCCTACACCATTCTACCAGGTGATATTACCCTCGATGCCGTTGAGCCTAAAGAACTAAAATTCTTTAAACGCATGCTGGAACGCTATAAACAAAATTTATTCAACGAAGGCAATGATGGCGTGGTTGGAATGTCTAGTATGAATGGTGTCCCTGTACCTGATGGCAAGTTGGTGAAACGATTGGCTGCGGTGCCTTGTAATCATTTTTCTTATTTTAATACGAGTCCTGGGGAGGCGGAATTGGCTAGGGTTTTGTTTGCTATAGCGGATACTAACAGTAATAAAATGCTTTGAGTTGTGAAAATGTCGTATTAACCCATATATTTTATCGATTTCTAACCGATGCTTTAATAGTCTTGATTCCTGTTGCACCTCTAACACATGCCTTGATTCAATAATTCTGTACTTTGGTGGAACAATCATTTAAGACCACCATTTTATAGCAAGTACTAAGCTATATTCATCAAAAAATTTAGGTACGCTATGTACTTTATGGTAAAAAATAAAATGGTACTCGTCAAACTGTGTCCTCAAAAATCAAGTGTTACGCTCTCTTCTTTCAATTATCTCCAGAGGTAATTCCCAAAACGACTCACCTAATTTTTCGCTAAAAAATCCGCTGTGACCGACTCTCTTTTTTCCAATTTTTTTGGGATCAACGCTATGTATTTTTATGGATGCATTTTTATAATAAGCCATCATGGCACTGACTGTTTTGGGGATGGCAATTGGATCATCTTCAAATCGAATGAGGTCTATATTTTGGATGATTTTTTCATAGAAATTAGTGATTATGTTTTTGCCAAAATAATGGGCAATATAGTTCTTTTTTCTAGACCAAGCTGCCCATTCTAAGGCGACACCTTTTGCCATTCGGATGCCTCTATAGGTTAAACTTGGTGGCATATAGCCAAATAAATTAGCGGTAATGGGGATGTGCAAATACCACATAAATGCCGAAAATAGATTTAAGGGAAAGTTGAATAGCGGCCAATAGCCGTGAGTTGTCGCTATAAAAATAAACCGCTCTATTAAATGATAATTTTTAGCTAAACCAGCTACTTGTCCACCAATGCTATGGCCGATGAAATATATTTTTTGTTGAGGATAATTTTGATGGAGATAATCAATGGTGGCAACCATATCTATAATGCCCCAATTTCTTAAATTAATGGCTTTTTTGTTTTTCGTATTTTTGCCCGATGCTGCGATGCCTCTATAATCATATACCAGACTGACGTAGCCTTTTTGGGCTACAAATGCTGCATATTTTTGATAAAATTCTTTGGGAATGCCTAGACCTGGGTTGATTAAAATCGCTCCTTTGGCAGCTTGTTTGGGTTCATATAATAAACCGTTTAGGTCGATTTTATCTGAAGTAGTGATGGTTATTCGTTTTTGCATCAAGAAAGGTATTTACAGACCAACTGCTGGAGGGCCTAATAAAAAAATTAAATTCATTACTTCAATTGTTGAAAGGTCTGTCCTAAATAATCAATCAAATCGCTTGCAATCATACTTTCCTGTCCTATTACCTTTGCTGCTGTATCTCCTGCTAATCCATGTAAATAAACGCCCAAAATAGTTGCTGCTTTAGCCGTATATCCTTGTGCTAATAAGCCTGTTAAGATACCCGTTAGGACGTCTCCACTTCCACCTGTTGCCATACCAGGATTACCTGTGGTATTAAAATAACAATCACCTGCTGGCGTAGCGATGCAAGTGTTTGCCCCTTTTAATAATAGGACACAATTTAGCTCCTTTGCCTTGGTTACTTGCAATTCATTTCTGGCAAAATCGTTCTCCGTTTTGCCAAAAAGGCGCTCAAACTCTTTTGGGTGAGGGGTCAGTATACTATTAGGTGGAATATTGGCTAATTGAGCAGGATTAGCGGCTAATATATTTAAAGCATCAGCATCCAAAACTAAGGGCTGTCTCGCTTTTTTCAGGACTTCAAAAAGGGCTATTTGGGTCGCTTTCTTTTGGTCTATGCCACAACCAATGCCTATAGCTTTATAGGTCGCTAATTTAGGGCATTCGCTGATATAATCGGCATCTTTATCTATGCTTGTCATCGCTTCGGGGCAACTAATTTGGAGGATAGTATACCCGCATTTTGGAGAATGAGTCGTCACTAAACCCACACCGCTGCGCAAACACGCTTTGGTGGCTAAAACTGCTGCGCCCATTTTACCCAAACTTCCCGTGATTATTAAGGCGTGTCCGTAAGTGCCTTTATGGTCAAATTTTTGTCTTTTTTTCAGTACGGACTTTATTAAACTTTTGGTTATCAAATAATTATGAGTTTCCGCTTGCTGAATAAATATTTGACTTAAGCCAATCGGTTGAATGAATACTTTACCGACTTTTTGATGATTTTCTGGAAAGAAAAAAGCTCTTTTCGCCACTTCAAAACTTAGCGTATAATCCGCCTGAATCGCCATACCTTCGGTATGCTTTTCTGCAAATAAACCTGACGGTATATCGACCGCTACTACCCTATTGGGTAACTGGTTAATGTGGTTTATTAATTTTTCCCAATAGCCGCTTACTGCTCGATTTAAACCCGAACCAAAAATGGCATCTATAATAATGGCTGTAGGCTCAATTTCAATCAAATTTGCCCCTTCTGTTATCGTAAATGTTGGTAGCCCTCTTCTAGAGGGTAATCGTTTTAAGTTTTTGGCAAAATCTGGACTTTTTTGAGGACCAATGGCACATATATATACGGTTACTTGATAGTATTTTGTATTCAACAATCTGGCTATGGCTAGTCCATCTCCGCCATTATTCCCAGGGCCACAAAAGATTTTAACAGGCATTCGTTCCGTATCAGGAAATTGTTGGATAAACCAACTCACAAAAGCATTGGCCGCTCTTTCCATTAAATCTATGGACTTAATTGGTTCGTTCGCAATCGTGTAGGCATCTAAGGCTCGAATTTGTTTTGGTGTTAATATTTTCATAGGATGACCCGATTTTGAAGGATTAAACAGGATGGTGATATAAACATAAAATAATTGGTCAGTTAGTATTTAGGGTTGCCATGTTGCGTTGTTGCCATGTTCAATAGATAATAACACAACACAAATTAAATAATCAAAGACTTATGAATTGCACCAATAGGTCTTTTGGGAATTGAATCAAAAGTAAGGATATTTTTCATTCCATTTTTGTCAGATCTAGGTTTCAATCTAATTAAAATAAAAGCCCTATCAATTACAAATAATTGATAGGGCCTTTTATAGGAAGAAAAATTTCCAAAACTTGAAATTTTCGTATCATTTTAATAAAGAGAGGTAATCAATTCCAAGTGCTTCCAGAACTTGAAGTTCTGGAAGCACTATTACCCTTAGCATTAAAAGGATACAAGTTTTCGAAGTTCTAAAAAATGCTTAATTCAATACCGTCACATTCCCTTGGGTTTCAAACACCTCACCATCAAAACAAGTCACTCTTAAATAGTACCCATAAACATCACTCGTTACTACCTGTCCATTAAAAGTGCCATCCCAACCAATATCTTTGGAGTTGGATTCAAAAACTTGTTCTCCCCATCGGTTATAAATCGAAAAATAAACGTCTGCAATGGCATTTCCTCTTACATATAATACATCGTTGTTACCGTCTCCGTTAGGGCTAAAAGCGTTGGGGAAAAAGATATTTGGCGTGCCACAAACTACATTTTTCACAAAAACAGTCACGTCTCTTATAATAGAACAATTGGTGGCTTCATCTATAATTGTGACGGTATAAGTAGTCGTTTCGTCTGGCGTAGCTACTTGCTCAAATCCAGACATACTAGACAAAGTAGGACTTGGTGTCCATTCTACTGTGTAGTCTCCTGCAGGTATAATGTTAATCGGTGTAAATTCACCCTTAAAAATGGTATCTCTTTCTGGAATTACGACCATCCCTGCTAAGTTCGCTACGGCTACTGTTTCGGTTAAGGTAGCTTCACAACCAAAATCATTGCGGGCAGTTACGGTATAATCAGTTGTCGCCGCAGGTTCTACTTCAATATTGTCTTGTTTTAAACTGGCACTGATGATGCCTTCTGCATCTTCCCATTGGTATTCAGTAATGGCTTCCATACCTTCGTTAGCCACTTCCAATAAACCAACTCCTTCTTCACATGGATCCGTATTGTCAATAATACTAGCAGCAATTTCATGATTTTCAATGGCGACTTCTCCTGTTACAATACAGTTATTTTCATCCGTCAACTTTACTTGATAAATGCCTGGCGCAACCATCAGTTCTGGTTCTTCACTAATTACTTTTCCTGTAGTTAGCTCCGTCCATTCAATTTGGCTATTTTCGGGTGCTTCTACGAAAATTAATCGACTAGTGGTATCACAAACTTCCTCATCTTCACTTAGTTTAAATTCCTGCACCTTAGGCACTTCTACGCTGACTATCTCTTCTTTAACACAACCATCTTGGGTGATTTTAACGGTAAAGTCTACAGATTTTGGCGTAGTTGCTATAGGATTAGCTGCATTCGGGTTATCTAATAATGCTGCTGGAGACCATTCGTAACTGATGCCTTCCGTTATTGCATTTGGATTCAACTCAATCGGTATATCTTGGCAGATAAAGTGAGATGTTGGTACTGTTGGTTGATTGACTACTTTGAAGGAACGAGTTTTAGCCATCACTCCGTCACAACCAATATTGCTCTTTATTTTTAAAGTGACTTCGATTTCTGCACCTTCCGTTAAGGTAATCACAGGGTTTTGTTCAACTGATTTCATCCCATTCCCAAAATCCCATTCCCAAGTATCAATCGTTCCAGGATTAGTCGTTGAATTATCTTTAAAGCTAATGACCCCCTCATCTAAACAAGGGTCATAAATGACTTCAAAATCAGTTTCTGTTTTAGCGTCTGCTACTAGTTTCAATGACTTACTCGCAATAACGCCACGTTCTTCTGCACAAGGTACTTCTGGTTTTAAACGCAAACTTACAACGTAATCTCCTGCCTCCTCATAAGTATGCGTTGGATTGATTTCTGTGGATGTATTCCCATCTCCAAAATCCCAGATATAATATTCCGCAGAACCTCCTGCATTAGAAAAACCTACTTTCAGTCCATCACATTGCGGCGTTATGCCAATCCCATCAGGAAGATTAGTCTGAATAGATTCTACTCGAACATCTTTAGTGATTGTACATCCAAAAGCATTTGTAGCCGTTACACTCACAACAGGATTTGTGGCACTTGGGAAAAGTGTTGGTGTAGCTGTCCCCTGCCCTTTCATCACCAATTCAGCAGGTGACCATTCATACTTAATCAATCCTTCCCCTTCCAATGATACTTGCACAGGTGCATTATCACAAGTCATCGCAACTGGTACTAATTCAGCAGCAATAGCTGTATTTTTAGCTACCACAAAAGATTTTGTGACCGAGCAGCCTGTCGTATTATCAGCAATAGTGACACTGTAATTCCCTTCACTTAAAGCCGTTCGGTCAGCAGTCTGGTTTTCCCCAGTTAAATCTTCCCATTGAATGTTATAATTAGCTTCATTCGTTATTAACCCTAAATCAATTGCACCTAAAATGGTACAACCTTCGTCAATTACTTTTGAATTAGTCATAATTGGTTCGTGCCCTTCTACAGAGAAAAACTGTCTATTCAATTCTATTCCGTCTGCGTCCGATGCAACAAGAATATAATTACCAAAAGCAGGTAGTGCATTTTCATCATAAATAGTGCCTTGCTCATCGGTAATTATTACCTGGATGGGCTGTTTGAAGCATCTAAAATTATTGACATCATACACCACTTTTCCTGTTTCATTTGGGCAAACAATTAATTCAGAAATATTCGCTTCTAATGGTATTTCTAATTCAGGAACAGTAAAAGATACCGTTGCATCACAACCTCTAAAATCATCCGTTACCGTAACGGTATAATCTCCAGACGGTAAATCTGTACGGATAGAATCAGTCCCCCAACTGTAGGTCAAATTACCAAAGGCATTGCTGGTGTTAATCGTAGCTGCCCCAATAGGCTGATTACATTCGGGTATGGCATCAATAGAAGCGGTTACTTCCAACGCACAAATAAAACATTCCCCATTTATCATAATGCTATCAATCGCCAAACTACAGCCCGCTTCGTCGGTTACGGTGACAGAATAGGCCCCATTTTCAATATCTCGACGGTCTCTAGGATTAATTTGACCATCTTGATCTGCCCAATCATAAACATATTGCCCATTGCCACCGTTTGTCGTTAATAAAATAGTATTGTCTACACTACAAGTTTTTGGGATGACGGTCACTTCTACCAATAAAAAGTCAGGTTCTGTAATTTCAAAACAAACTTCTCCTGCTAGACAACCATTGGCATCTTTTACAATTAAACAATAAGCACCAACAGGTAAGGCATTAGCGGTAAATTCTTTACCAGTTCCATCTGTAATACTAACGCTGGCTGGGCTCGAAAAGCCAGTTAGTTCTACCAATTGATACCGAATAAAACCATCTGTTCGACCAGCGCAACTTACATTTGAAAGGGTATCCAATGTAATATTGGCATTTGTCACATTATTTAAAAGGGTAAATAATATGGATTCCGTACAACCCGTAACATTATCATTAACCGTAATATCATAAGTGCCGCTTGGTAAATTATGGTGGGTAGCAGCGCCCCAACTGTAACTATAATCACCACTTCCTCCTGCCACATTGATGGTCGCAGTGCCATTACTTTGGCCACAATCAGGGTGCTGGTCAATCGTTGTTGTTAGATTTAATCCACTTTCTAAACCTATATCTACCGTAAGAATATCCATACAATCATCTGACCCCGGAATGGTTACGGTTACTAAATACTTACCTGCCGACAAATCACTTCTAAAACCACCAGTTCCTCCATCACTCCAATTATAGGTCAGGGTACCAGGCACAAATAATGCCGTCCCTTTTTGTTGATTACAAATTTCTGGGTCATTGCGCAAAAGGGTTATTGGGCCAATATTAGAATTACCGATATTGATAATTTCTGTTTTTGCACACAAAACATTACTCTTATCCGTAATTGTCACTTCATAAGAACCTGCTGGTAAATCAGTTGCGCCAGTTCCACTGATGGCACTATCAGACCATTGATAATTAAAAGCATTATCATCCCCTTGCATTTCAAGGTGAATCGCTCCATCATTATCTCCACAAGTCGCTTCAAAAACCAATACTTTTTCTACAACAGGTTGCGTGCAAGTACAATTATCGGTTACAAAAGTGCTTCCAATGTATTCACAATCATTATCATCCGTTATCGTCACCCCATAAAAACCAGGGATTAAATCTGTCATAGCCGCACTAGTTGCACCATTTGACCATTGGAAGGACAAGTCTCCTTTTGCACCAGTTGTCGTAATAAATATCGCACCATCATTTCCAGCACAACTAGTCGGTCTAGTTTCTGAAATAGTCGCCATCAACGTACAATCCGCCTCTACTATGACAATAGTCGATTTTTCACAACCATTCCCATCGGTCACAGTTACCGTATAGCTTCCCGCAGAAATATTCTCTAAATTCTGTGTCGTTGCTCCATTACTCCAAGCAAACGTATAGGGCAACGTACCACCTACAACATTAAGAGCAATACTTCCATCTGAGCTATTCAAATCAGCGGCATTCGTTGTAGAAATATCCAAACCGATAGTAGCTGGCTGTCCAATAGTAATTCCTTTAATTGCTTGACAACCATCAGTATCCGTCACTGTCAAAAAATAAGTACCTGACAACAAATTATTCACATCTTCAGTGGTTGCCCCATTACTCCAAGCATAAATATATTCGCCAGCGCCGCCAGTTACATTGACAATAATCGACCCATCCGTTTCATCATGACATAAAGGTTTATTAATTGCCTCCTTAATAGTTACTGGTTCATTTTCAATAATAACTACGCTGGTCGTTGCCTTACAACCATTTCCGTCGGTCGCTGTTACTTGATACATTCCTCCCGCTAAATTGGTCGCATTTTGCCCTATTTGACCATTTGACCATTCATACCTAAAATCGCCTTCTCCGCCTGATGCAATTGCTACTGCTGAGCCTGTTTTTTCTCCAAAACAAACCCTTGAATTAATTGTAGAAGCCGTAATAGTAGGAACTGATTTCTCTACTAATAAAATATCTCTTTGTCCAAAACAACCATTGGCATCAGTTATTCTTACTTCATAATTCCCTGGCATCAAATCATTAACGGTCGCTTGCGTACTAACTACATTATTCGTGTTTTCATTAATCCATTCATATTTAAAAGGACCAACTCCTCCTGTTATCCGAACATTTGCTTGCCCATTCGCTGCATTTCCACAAGTAAATCCATTCGTTTCTACCACAAAACCAAAACCGCCGCCTGCTTGCCCAACAACTACTTCTACTGTGGCAGAACAGTTTCTAAAATTAGTAACTGTTACTACATAAGTTCCTGCTGTTAAATTAATGGCCGTACTATAGGGGCTTTCATTATTCGGCCATTGATAAATATAAGGGGGAGAATCTCCGTTTGCTGTTACAGTTGCAGTCCCATCGCCTTCACCAGGACAAGTTTCTGGATTTGAGGAAGCTGACAATAATGGGGGTTGAGATTGAATAATTTCTGGGCAAATCATAGAGGTACATCCATTAACATCAGTAACGGTCACTGAATAAGCACCCGGTATTAAACCTTCTCTTATTGTACCGCCTTTTCCATCTAGTGCCCATAAAAAAGTATATTCACCTGTTCCTCCAGTAGCAATTACTTTCATTGAACCATCTGCTGTTTCTCCACAACTCACATGCTCATAGAAAGCGCCTATTCTTAGTTCTTCAGGTTCCATTACCATTACCCAGTCTTCTGCTCGGCAACCATTGGCATCTGTTACGGTCACTTCATACATCCCGCCTTTAATTCCTTCCAGAAAGGATTTTCTAGTACCATCTTCCCATTCATAAGTAAAAGGTGCTACGCCTCCTTCGGGGATAGCGACTACTTTTCCATCTGTTTGTCCTGCGCATAAAATGTCTCGTTGGTCAAATCGCAACCTTAATTTATTAGTAGCCTTAATAATTGCAACCGAATTTTGCTTACTTCCTAAAGCATCTGTTACCGTTACAAAATAACTACCTTCGATAAGGTTAGTAATCGTGGCTGTTATTGCTCCATTACTCCATTCGTAAGCGTAAGGTAATTTACCGCCAAGTACAGTCGCCGTTGCACTTCCATGAGGGTCATTAGTGCAATTTGTGTTCTGGGTGGATATAGACATTGTTAGTGGCCCATTTAGGACATCTTTTTCAGATTCGGTCGCAAAGCCTTGGCTTATCATTCCGAACACTAGCAAAATTGCTATCCATAATTGTTTACTGTTCATAAGATACTTTTTCAAGATACAATAGTCAAGTTTCAATTATTTTCTTTAATTTCCAATAATGGCACTTCGATTTTGAAAATTAAAAATTGAAAATTGCATTATTCTCCTTCAGATTTTTCGCCAATGGTTATCTTAACTATCTGCACTTTCCGTTCTCTCGATGCTTCGGGGCTGTACACTGAATTTCTTCTATCTTTTGGGTTTTCACTAATAGATTTATTAGCTTTTTGCTCCCCAAAAGAAACTTCTTGTAGAATTAAAGAACCATCTTCTATATAGCGATTAAGCATTCCATCCCGATAAACGCCAAAATGATTCATCAAACAGTTGACTCTCCGTTTTCCAAGATTAATATTATAATCTGTGGCAGCTAAAGGACTCGCAAATCCTCTAATAGAAATAACTGCTGTATTGCCTCGTTGTAAATATTTTATTAGCGTTTCCGAAAAAACACCTAAGGTATCGTAATTTCCCTTCAAGTCTTTATCAAAGAAATCAAGGATTTCTTGTGCTTTACTGTCTAAAACAGGGCTAGGCGTATTGTCCGAATAATATGCAATGAATTCTCTCTTTTTTCGGTAATAGGCTGCAAATAATTCTTCATAATTTTGAGTTGTCACTATTTCTCGACTTCTTGGGTCAGGAGCATCATTATCAAAATACAACGTCAAGGGTAATAAATCTTCTAGTTCTACTAAGCCTCCAGGTTCTAGATATAAGCGCTTCGTAACAGCTATAATCCCTGCTGTCTCTGTATAACTTCTAGTATCAAATTCTAAAGTATCTGAAGTATATCCAATCAAACTAGCAATTAATAGATAATCTCTTTGAGAATAGATATCAAAATAAAAATCATTACCTGCTATATTATCCGTAATAAATCGCTCTCCTGATTTTTTATCTATTAATTGTACGATACAATTCGTTAAGGGCTTTTGAGATTCTTTGTCAAACGTCAGCGCCGTTAAATCCATTTCAAAAATATCTGGCGCTAGGAATAAATCTTTCTTTAACGTAATAGATTCAGCAATTCCTCTAGTATTAAAATCTAAAGTATCACTAATAAAGCCTTCTTTGGCAGCTACAAGTCGATATTGGGCATCTCTTAGCAGGCCATCAAACTGGAATTGATTATCTAAGGTATTGGTTCGACCTTCCACCAATAAGGCTTCTGTCGGCGTACCCGCTTCGGTCATACTGCCTGCTGGTATTTTAAATAATTGAAGGGTTACGCCCTCTAAGTCTTTTTTGGTAAAATCATCAAAAGTTAAGGCTTCTAAATCTATATTGATAAAAGTCGCTGCAAAAATATCTTGACAACCCATATCATATTCACTCAATCGCAAACAACCTTGCCGACTTGAAGAAAAATAACCTTTATCTCCCGATGGGTCTAAAGAAAAATGGGTATCATTAAAACTACTGTTCAAGGGATAACCTGCATGTACTATTGCTCCATCTGCATACTTATAAATATCATATCCTCCTAAACCTTCTCTTCCTGTTGAACTAAAATAAAGGGTATTCGTCGGTTGGTGAAAGAAAGGTGTTACTTCATTGCCTTTGGTGTTAATTTGAGTAAAATTGACCGCTTTTGAAAATGCTCCTTTTGCGCCAACTTCTGTATACCATACATCCAATTGTCCTGCACCGCCTGGACAATTGGAACTAAAGAGTAAAATTTCTTGGTCATTTTCATCATAAATCACCGTCGGATGGGTAGCTGTAAAACCTTTTCGATTAATATAATCTGGTAAGGCTTGGGCTTCACTCCATGTTCCTCCTTCTTCTTTATCTTGATAATATAATTGGCAGCGAATTTTTCGGCTTTTCCCTACATAATCGCAAATCGTGTAATAAGCCCTTGCTTGGTCTTTTGTAAAGGCTAAATGAGCGACTGATTTTTCTGGTCGATTAAATCCATCAATAGGGAAACCGCTTGTTTCTAAATCAGAACTCAATATTTTAGCATATAAACGAGGAGGTTCTATTTTTTCTTCTTTTTGGTATTTTAAGGCCGAATAGTATAACTTCTCCCCTGCTAACATAGGAGCAAAGTCATTATAAGGGGTATTTACCGTTTCTCCTAAATGGGTAATATGGTATTGATTGTCTAGCCTTTTTGTGCGAGGAATCGCAAATTTACAATCATCAATATCTTTTTTAGCTAAAGCCAAAAATTGATTATCTATGGGTGGTGGGCTTGAAATATATTGTTCAAAGTAAGTCAATGCACCTACATAATCTCCTTGCAATTTCTTCATTGCCCCTACTTGGTAAATAGCTGTTGGATAATCTATCTTTTTATTAATTGTATCCATTCTTACCACTCTTAAGTAGCCTTTTTCGGCAATACTTATGGCATGCATCCTTCGGGCTACTTCTGAAAACTGAAACTGCTCTTCAACCGTTAAACTATCTTTGGTGCTTACGCCAAAAAATTCATCGTCAGTAAAAAAAAGGTCGCTATTCAATGCCCTTTTAACAGCCGCTTCAAAGCGATCAGTCTGGCTATAGACTAGCGTATTTAGAAAAATAGTTAAAAAAATTAGACAATAGTATTTTTTCATTACTTTATCCCTGTTTATTAGGTTTTGATTTTTTTTGGTAAAGGGATGTAAGATTCGGGTTGCCAGTTACCAGTTCTAGCTCTAATTTAAACCAATTTTGTAACTGGCAACTGGCGATCCGTAACTGGTAACCGTTAAAACAACGGGCATATCTCAAATTCTTTTGGTGGACGGACTTTTGAAAAGATATAAATCACAGAAAATTCAGGTCCGCCTCTGCGGTACGATGCAATATTAAAAGGGGATGAATTGATATCATAGCTAAATCCAACAGACCACATTCTGTAGTCTACTGCCAAACTTGGTACCCAAGCATCTCCTAAACGATAAGACAAACCTAAACCAAATGCCAATTCTTTATCTCTTTCTTGATTTAAGTGAATTTTACCTGTTCCGCCTACTAATATTTCTTGGTGAGGGCCTTGGAATTGCCCAATTGCTTGTAAGCCAACATCTATAATTTTACCAATTCCAAAGGTTGTCATCCCATAATAAGACCATCTTCTTTCTAATTTTTGGTTGCCATTCTTATAGAAACTTTTATCTGGTCGATTGGCATGAAAAACGGCTGCCCCGAAGTCTAATTTCATTCGGTTATCAAAATTTTGAAAACGGTAGTTGACACCACCAGAAAGGTCGGAATAAAAAACACTTGAATTAAGTGCATTTTCTTGGGTCGGCAAATTACTATTATGCCGATCTCCATCATATTGACTATCCACTTGCAATTTTGATACATCAAAACGCCTTTGAGCGCCTCCTATTTGAATACCTGCGGTCAAGTAATGTTTAGTGGATAATCTTCGAGTAAATGACCCCGAGAGGTTCACATTGGTATTACTCAATTTTAAATCGCCCGCTTCATCATGGTTCAAGTACAAAGCCGCAGAAAATAGGCTATTTTTCATACTCGAATTGATAAATTTCTGGTCAACGCCCCCTGAAAAGGTCATGTAATTCACTGGAATTTTATTCCATTGGCTACGATAATTTCCAATAAAGCGGACATCGCCCTTAAACAACCCTGTTAATGCAGGATTAATATTCAATGGAGAACGACCAAATTGGGAGTAGTGAATATCTTGGGCATGCAGTTGAAAGCTCAACACCAAGAAAAGAGCGAGGGCAATGCTTTTAAAAGAATGTATAGTTTTTAGCACAGTTCTTAATTTTAATTAAAAACGAGCAGCTATTTTGGTAGTTATTTAAGGTTAGATTTCCAAGAATTTGTTGATTAATCAATAATAATTCAACTAAAATCCTTTGAATAATTTAGTGTATCTTTCTTGAAACCTTTGAAAAAAACTACTTTTCGTAGCTTGCCATGTGTAGGATAATCTAAAGATTAATTTCAACTCAATTATTTTGAGTTATTGTTAATATTTATCTTTTGCCTAAATTTTATTCTGTGCGCAGATTTCCGAGATAAGTGCTTCTTTTGTTACTGTCTTGGGAATATGCTGTTGTTACTAAAGTATTCATAATCAATGAGTCGAGTATTATATTCAAAAACAATGTAAATAAATTACTGGGTAGTCATCAAAATTGATTTTCGTCCAAATTTCAGTATACACTGTCCAAAAATTATCAGTAATTACCAGTCAAAATAATAACAATAATGTCAAGTTACAATCAAGAAATAGTGTAATGTCTCTAAATTGCTTTTGTATTAAAACCTAGTGTCAGAATTGTCTTGTGAGCTATAACTGCCCCAAAAATGAAGCTGTTTTATAGTATCGGTAGGGATGGTATTCGTACTTGTTATGTAAGTTAATCAATTATTAGTTTTCCTAAAATTAGAAGGCTTAAGATTGCAATTTTTAAAATTTAAAAAAATAAGATTAGCACCTGCTTCAAACTAATATTTCAAAAAGTATAAGTTTTGGATAGCAAAAATAATGTATTTTTGATATATATGTAAGTTTTTCTCTACACCTTGTCAAAAAATAGCATTTGTCGTAATGGTAGGATGTAAGTATCATTTGAATAGAAAGTTTACATCTTATACAATAATAAGTGTTTTTCAAGATAGAAGCAAGTCATTTGCTATCGACTCGTTCACATAACATTAAGATAATTATTATTAAAATAAATGTAATTATTATTTATCAACCGATGCCAACCTCTTTGAGGTAGTTGTCACAATTGCTTCAACTAATTTAAAAGCATTTTATTGAAAATTAAAAACAAAAAAGGCCGCCCCCGAAAACCGAGAGTGACCTTTTATATTTTATCAAATAACAAGATTGAATCCTGTCATCTTGTAATTACTTTTCCTCTACTTCCTCAAACTCTACATCCTGTACATCTTCACCTGCACCACCCTCAGCGTTACCGCCTTGATCAGCACCTGCATCGCCAGCTCCAGCATCCGCTGTTGGACCTTCTTGACCAGCTTGGTACATATCTTGACTAGCTGATTGCCATGCTGTATTTAAAGTAGCGGTAACTGCTTCGATTTTATCCAAATCTTGTTCAGCATGTGCTGCTTTTAAATCGGCAACTGCTGTTTCAATTGCGCCTTTTTTCTCCGCTGGAATCTTCTCACCAAATTCTTTCAACTGCTTTTCAGTTTGGAAAACCAAAGTATCGGCAGCGTTTAATTTATCCACTTTTTCTCTTGCTTTTCTATCTTCATCTGCATTGGCTTCTGCTTCTGCCTTCATCTTTTCGATTTCTTCTTTAGATAAACCAGTAGACGCTTCAATTCGGATAGATTGTTCTTTTCCTGTGCCTTTATCCTTAGCGGAAACGCTTAAAATACCATTCGCATCCATATCGAAAGTTACTTCGATTTGAGGTACTCCTCTAGGCGCTGGTGGAATGTCAGACAAAACAAATCTACCAACAGGTCGGTTATCTTTTGCCATTGGTCGCTCTCCTTGTAAGATGTGAATCTCTACAGAAGGTTGATTGTCTGCGGCAGTAGAATAAGTTTTAGATTTTTTTGTTGGAATCGTAGAGTTTGCTTCAATAACTACATCAAAAACATTACCCATCGTTTCGATACCTAAAGATAATGGTGTTACGTCTAATAACAATACATCTTGTACATCTCCAGACAATACGCCTCCTTGAATCGCTGCACCAACTGCTACTACTTCATCAGGATTTACGCCTTTATTTGGCTTCTTCCCAAAGAATTTCTCAACTGCTTCTTGGATAGCTGGGATTCTTGTAGAACCACCTACTAAAATAATTTCGTCAATTTCATCTTTATCCATACCAGAGTCTTTTAACGCTTCTTGGCAAGGCTTCAATGTTCTTTGTACTAATTCGTAAGCTAACTTTTCAAACTCCGCTCTGCTAATCTTCACTACTAAGTGCTTAGGTACTCCATCAACAGCCGTTACATAAGGTAAGTTGACCTCTGTAGAAGTAGAAGAAGACAATTCAATCTTCGCCTTTTCTGCTGCTTCTTTTAATCTTTGTAAAGCCATTGGGTCTTTACGCAAATCCATATTTTCTTGCTTCAAGAACGTCTCTGCTAAGTGGTCAATCAACACTCTATCAAAATCATCTCCACCTAAATGTGTATCCCCATTCGTTGACTTTACTTCAAATACACCGTCTCCTAATTCTAAGACAGAAATATCAAAAGTACCACCACCAAGGTCATAAACCGCAATGGTCATGTCCGCATTCTTCTTATCTAATCCATAAGCCAATGCTGCTGCTGTTGGCTCATTGATAATTCTCTTTACCGTCAAACCAGCAATCTCTCCAGCTTCTTTCGTCGCTTGTCTTTGAGAATCATTAAAGTAAGCAGGTACAGTTACTACGGCCTCTGTTACGGTTGTTCCTAAAAAGTCTTCTGCCGTTTTTTTCATCTTCTGCAAAATCATCGCAGAAATTTCTTGTGGCGTATATTTTCTACCGTCGATGTCCACTCGAACAGTATCATTATCTCCTTTTATTGCTTTATAAGCCGTTCTACCAGCTTCTTCTGCTACCTCAGAAAATCTTGACCCCATGAATCGCTTGATAGAAGCAATTGTTCTAGTTGGATTGGTAATGGCCTGACGCTTGGCAGGATTTCCAATTTTTCTTTCTCCGTTGTCCAAGAATGCGACAACAGACGGTGTAGTTCTTCCTCCTTCATCATTAGGAATAACGACTGGTTCGTTTCCTTCCATCACAGAAACACAAGAGTTGGTTGTTCCTAAATCTATACCGATAATTTTACCCATTTTTTATAAATTTTTGTTATTGTTTACGAATTGAATGATTTAAAATAAATTTAAAGAACGCTTCATTTTAAATCAGTAACAAGGTTTTAAAATTTGTTTACCGATATATACCAATCAATCAATGTGCCATGCCAGTTTTAGGCGGATTGAAATGTCAAAAGTGCAGAAAGTGCTAGGAAGTGGCTGACAAGTTGTGTAAATGTATTGTCAGAACTGTGACAGAATGACAGAACGGCAGAAAATCAGTAATACAAAATATTCAGTCAGATTACCTATCTTTACTATAATCCTACGATTTTTCACAATGCTAAAAATGAGTAAATGATAAGATAATAAAAGGAATAAATATGGGGTAAAAGCTAAAAAATTCGCAATACTCCTCAACGTTAATCAACATTTAATCAGCTATTCCTGCTCCCATTTATTTCTTTTAGGAAAACATTTTGTCGGTAACATACGCTATTTTAGCAATAGTATAATCAATCAAGTTAATGCAAAAGAGGGCCAACTCTAGGTAATCATCATTGAAAAGCATATATTTATACTTCGATACGAAAGAACACAAAAATATATTTCAGAATAAATAGCTATGATAATTAAAGAAAATTTATACTTCCAACTCCAACAACTGACTGAACAACGAGTCGCCAATGCCCAAAAAGCCATGCAATCTGCCGAAGACTCTAAAAGTAGTCAGACCAAAAGTAGTGCAGGTGACAAATTTGAAACAGGGCGGGCGATGATGCAAGCGGAAGAGGAACGCAATAGAGTTCAATTAGCTAAAGCAATAGCCTTACAAAATAATTTGTTACAAGTGAATAGGTTCAATACTAGTGAAAGTGTTGTCTTAGGAAGTTTAGTGGTCACCAATCAAGGAGCTTATTTTTTATCTATCGGCATTGGAAAAATAATTCTTGAAGGCACTACCTATTTTGCTATCTCTGTGGAATCCCCAATCGGTCAACTATTATTTGGGAAAAAAGTAGGCGAGTCCATTAGCTTTAGAGAGAAAAAAATTATCATCAAGCAAATTATCTAAACAAGAGTTATTAAATTTCAAAAGCAAAATCCTCAGCCATAAAAGGCTAAAATTTTGCCTTTGAAATTCCTTAAGTTAAAGCTTCTCTGACACATTACATTTTATTAGATTGTTGACTTTAGTCAACAATCCCTTTACCTATACTCCTTATTCCTGAGGTTTTAACAAAAACGATTTAGCCGTTACCCCTTCCACCTTTTCTCTTGAATAGAAAACAGGGAAAAATTTATCTTTTGCCCATATATCGAATAAGTTATCATAAAATGGGTCATCTGGATTTCCTGATTGCCCTGGACTATTCGTGCCTATGCAAGCATCCCAATCGACACAATCGACAATGATTCGGAAAGAGCCGCCACTTGGCTGATTGTCTCTAGTGCCTGTACTACCAACGGTATACCCATTTCCTCCTCTAGCAACTGGCCCCACATCTATTTTTTCCCGCATATCCGCTTTCACAGCGTTGCTTAAGGGGTGTTTGAGGTAAATATGTTTGTATTTTTCTTGTCCATATTGCCACTTTGTCATATCAGTACCTAATTTTTTAGTCAAGCTATTGACGGCTTTTTTCAAGGCAGCCACTAAAAAATCATCTCTTCCCTGTAGTGGATTATTCCCAAACTTACTATCAGGTAAAACCAACCAATCGACTACTTTTTTCAATTGCATAGAATGGTGCGGTCTTACTGCTTTAGGGATTAATAAATCGGTCATATTTTGCTTTAAAGCACGTTCCCATGCCACATAAATACCCGCCTCAATAGAATTTTTATCTAGTTGATAATCCTGCCAATCCAACAATAAATTTTGGGCTGTTGCAGTCCGTTCATCAATAATTTCTACCTCTTTTAATAAAGGTACTAATTCTCTAGCAGGAATCGAATAATAGTCTGTTTGTAAAGCAGCCATGCTACTCAAGGTCTGCTGTTGTCCACTATGTAAAATCTCGGCTACTCTATCTCCTCGATATGGGTCTGACCAACTGTAGCCAATTGCATCTTTATAAGGATAATCTTTTGGCGTAACGTCTTCATTAGAAGTTAGCACGATACCGCTTTCTGGATTGTAGACATTCGGTTTGGCAATAATTGGTAAATACCCATCCCATTCGTAGCTGCCATCACCTGGCACAGGTACCATGCCGCTAAAATTTCGACGGACAGGCGCCACCCCAACTGCTTGCCAGCCAATATTTCCTTTTTTATCCACCCAAACCATATTTTCACCAGGAATATTACTATAATTACAGGCTTCTTTAAATTCTTCAAAATTTTTGGCTTGGTCCATTCGTAAACTTGCCAAATAAGGAGAGCCCCCAATTTCTAACCAACCGCAACGAACAGCATAGGCTTTATGATTGACTTTATCCTCAAATACAACGGGGCCATGACGGGTATATTTATGGTTAATTTTATGTGATTTTTTTCCTTTTACTGGAATTTCATCTTCGATAATTTGCATGGTTTCCCAGCGTCCTTTATACCAATATTCATTCGGGTTCTTAGGATTGATTTCATACACATACAAATCCTCCGCATCTGTTCTAAAAACCGTCAATCCCCATGCGCCATATTGATTATGTCCAATAGAAATCCCTGGAATCTCTGGTTCACCACCACCAATAACATCCCAACCTGGTGCGACTAAATGCGACATATACCGCAAGGAAGGGGTTGACTGAGTTCGATGCGGATCATTTGCCATCATCGGGTAACCACTTTGGGTATGTTCCCCCGAAACGACCCAATTATTACTCCCCCAAAAAGTCCTTTCTTCCTTGTCGATGTAGTCCCATTCTATATCGTCTTTTTGTGCTAAATTTTTAAATTGTTGCCAATCATTTCGGGCATCTACCATTAAATCTTCTGGCTGAAAACGAACAGGTCGACGATAAGCATTATAAATTTCTAAAATATCTTGTTGTAATAAACTACCATCAATTTTTGGGTCTAATTCTAAAATAGGTTCATTCGGATGAAACCAATTTAGTTCCTTCGTTTTTTCTACGCCCATCATAGCTACTTGACGACCAGTTTTTAATTCCTGTCCAATATTACCTAGTAATCCTTGATGTCTCGAAATAACTACTTCTGGTGTCCACTTTTGTGGTTTAATGCCTAATAATCCAAATTCTAATGGTAGTAATTTTGGATTTTTCTGGGTCAATTCGATATACTTATTGACGCCAGCAACATAAGACGTAATAATCAATTCCCCATGATCGTGGTAATGATTCATTTCTGCTTTTATGTCTCCTCTGAATTGGAATAAGCGAGTTCCAATATCTCTTTTCAGTTCTCTTTCGCCCAATATTTCGGCGACTGTTCCAGTTGATTGTCTGCGCCAAATTTCAAATTGGAATAAGCGGTCTCTAGCAGCATTAAAGCCTTGAGCAAAAAATAGATCGGCTTCATTTTGTGCATAAATATGTGGAATCCCCCAATGGTCAACAATAATTTCAACTGGAGCTTTTAAGCCTTCTATTTGTAAGGTTTCTGTACTTGCTTTTTCTTGAGCAAAAACCGTTAAAAGGATTACGACGAGGTAAAAAGTGGTAAGAATTAGTTTTTTCATATCGTTTTGATTGACTGTATAACTATAATGACAAAACGAATGTAGTTAATTTTTACTTATCAAAATCAAGAAACAAATAAAACTTTCTTTTCCACTTATTTTTTTGCATTATTGTCTTAACAAAATAAGCCTAGTCAATGGATAGAGAAAACTTACAACAACTTATTTTTAAAGATAATTTAAGCGGTGTGCTCAAATTATTACTGGCAAGAAAATAAAAGTAGGGAGCAATGTGATAATGGGTGACTGATTTATCACATTGTCCTTACCTATGCTATGTTAAAAAAATAAAATTTATTCCTCTGCTAACACAAAATTCCAACCTACTGGATTGATAACCGTAGCAGTCCCTTTTTCTCCAAACGTATTTTCCCAACTAATTACCCAATTCGTTCCATCTACTTCAGAAGTAAAAGCCCATTTTTCTCCTAATTCATCTATTTTTCCTGTAAAAGTTACCTCACTACAAGTATCCGTAAATTGTAATGTTTTAAAATCTGCCTTAGATGTTGGCTTATAACAAACTGCATAACTCCCAAACGACCAATCACTCAAACTATAAACTTCATTCCCCGCTGAAATTACGCTAACTGTTCCAGATAAATCATTACTGGCTGTTGTCCCATCTTGCGGACAAACAATGGAAGCAGCAGTAGTCGTATACCTATAATCTCCTTCCAAACTAGATGGGCAAAAAGCGGACAATGTAAAGTTAAAGAAGCCTCTAAAAGCAGTCCCATTGACAGAGGCAGAAGAATTAGCTGCATTGAAATTAGCCCCTCCCGTAGTCGTTACACTACCAATAAATTTAAATTTATCGCCAGAAAGTATATCTTCTGCACCAATACCAATAGCATCTAGCGCTTGCTGTGCGGTTATTTGGATATTTTCCAAACTTTTAAACCCTTCTTTATTAGTCGTAAATTCTGCAGCTTCATAAGTACGAAAAGCTACGGGACCTTTGGTATTATCTCCATTCTGAGGGTTATTATCTTCGTAAGTAATTTGTAAATCGTATTCTGATACTAAATTCCCTTGTTCTAAATCTACAAATTCCACCGTATACTCCATAACAGAATTGGCTAGGTCTGTTAAATCTACATTGCCATTATTTTGCGTAACGACTCTTACATAAGCGCCTTTTTCTGAAGCATCGAAAGTAGCAATTGGCGCTAAGTTTTCATCTCTACAGGCAGATAGAAAGATTAAAAATAGGGCGAATAAAGTAATAAAATTCTTGTTTTTCATAATTTTAACTTTTAAGATTAAGGATAGATTTCTTAGTTTAAAGAGGAACAATTGTCTCTTTAAGTCGGTGGTTAATTAATGAAGAGTAGAGATTAGAGAACAGAGACTAAAACACCTCCATAAAATAGAAATTCAATGAAATGTCATTCTTTATTTGATGAATTCGGAATTTGTCTCGCTTGTTTACGCTCTGTTTTCTATGCTCAAAATAAATAGTAAATCGGAGTATTTAAACAGTCTTAAATAAGGTGGCTATGGAAAATAGCCGCCTTATTAACTTTAATAAACTTTTGCTGAGCCGTCATCCCAAAAAACCAAATCGGTCAATTCTTTTTGGGTTGCATTCGCATTTCTATTGACGTGTACCGCTGGTAAGAAAAAGGAACGCACAAAGTTCCCACCCGCTGGTTCTAAGGTCGGCGCCATATTCGATGGTTTTCCAGTTCTACGATACATATTATACGCTTCCAAGCCATTGCCCCAAAGGGCGATGTAGTATTCCTTCATTAGGACATCTAATTTTTCATCTGCATTACCTGCATCGTATTTTCCCAATACAAATTCAATATATTCCTCTATATATTCATCTCTCATACCATAAAGGTCTCCAATCGGAATCTCCCTATGCTAATGTATCACAGAAAGTGTGCTTTCTACAAGCCGTTCAAAACCTCTCACCTTAGCCATAGATTTCCTAATACCACTTTCTAAAAGTACTCTAGCATCGTCATTCGTGCCAATAGTTAAAGCAGCTTCCGCCCTTAGAAAATCTACAAAAGAACTTAGTAAAATAGGATAAATCCCTTCCCCTTTTCCACCTGTTGTTCCTGCTTGTCGAGTATCTCTAAAAGAATTATCGTCAAATTGTCCACCTCCTGGGTATAAACCAAAAGAAGTTCGAATAGGGCCATCTGGAGGTGTGCCTGTTCCATTTCCATGATCTCTGCCTATGTAACCATCTGGGAAAGCGGTACAATAAGGCAGTCTTTCATCCACTAAGTCAAAGTGAGCAGGTCTTCCATCAGGACTAGTTGGTAAAACAGAAAAATGACAAGAATAAGTAGTTGGATCTTGTCCATCAGAATCATCTACTTTTCGGTAGAAGTAATACCTAATTCTTGGGTCTGCTATAGGATTTCCATCTGCATCCGCTTTACCTGCTCTTAATAACCACATATAATAATTCGATAAATATTGGCCGTCTCCTGTTTCATAGTGATTTCGGTACATCCAATGTCTAGAATCTGGATTGGCACGTTTGCTACTTAGCTGAGCGGCAAAATCTTCTTCCTGACTATACTAGAAACGGTCAAGTTTTGTGAATTGTTAAGAAAATCTTAACAAAAATATAACTATTTGATTATCAATGTTAAAACTAACGTTTTGCAAGCATAAATCTTGGATTTAAAATC
>Ga0208544_10000440_pt1 | contig 32868 bp, 26 predicted proteins | sample DEB08_DNA_9_FD_184526 | JGI IMG/M metagenome (GOLD analysis project Ga0208544, IMG submission 184526) | Aqueous microbial communities from the Delaware River and Bay under freshwater to marine salinity gradient to study organic matter... | ecosystem: Environmental > Aquatic > Marine > Coastal ... | reverse complement strand
CACCAGCTTGGGTCGAATGTCGAAACTGGACCGAGTACTGCAAGCGCCGTTTTCGTTGCATAAGACCCTGGTGCGCTACATCGAACGTGAGACTCAAAACGCCCGAGACGGCAAGCCGGCTCGAATCATCGCCAAGATGAATTCATTGTCTGAGGATGTTCTGGTGCAAAAGCTTTACCAAGCAAGTCAAGCGGGCGTGCAGATCGATTTGATTGTGCGCGGTGTTTGCCAGGTCACTCCAGGCTTGCCTGGGGTATCCGAAAATATCCGGGTGCGCTCGGTGGTTGGACGATTCCTAGAACACACTCGGGTGTTTTGTTTCCACAACGCAGGCGAACCCGAGGTGATATTGGCCAGCGCCGATTGGATGACCCGTAATATGTTTCATCGGGTCGAAACCGGCTTCCCACTGTTACTCAAGAAAATTCGCGAGAAGGTGATTGAGGACTTAGAACTGTACCTGCGCGATACGGCCCAAGCCTGGCAACTGAGCAGCGACGGCAGCTACCAGAAGGTATTGCCGGAGGACGGTGTTGAAGCCTTATCAGCGCAAATGACGCTCTTAGCGCAGGCAACGCAATAGCTAGTCGCTCAGTCCGATCGGGTGAGTCAGGGTCAAGGCCCCCGGGCCCTTCTTCATTAGGTTGGCCTCGGCGGCTAAGCCCGCCGCTGCCAACGGTTGTGCTTCCCACCAGGCTGGAGGGGCGTTAAACACCAATGCGCCGTGCTCAACACTGATCGACCAGCCGATGTCTTGGAACTCATTGCGGGCCCGAGTTAGGATGCAGGCCAAGCGAAATATTTGCAGCACCACGACAAAGGCGGCGACATCCTCCTTGGGCAACTTGTCGAGTATCGACCAATCCGGCTTCTTGCGTTGATTGCGCACTAGGTAGGCGAGACGATTTTGTTCATCATAGCCAAAGCCGGCCAGGTGGCTGTGTTCGATAATATAGCCGCCGTGCACATGGAACTGGTCGTGGTTGATGTCCAGACCCACTTCTTGCAGTAGGCAAGCCCAGCTCAAGTAGTCCAGCCAGCGGTCATCGAGAGCCATTTTTGCTTGAACCTGTTTGAACAGCTGGAGCGCAATCCGCTGGGTGCGTTGGGCGTGGATCGCATCGGTATGAAAACGTTTGGCCAGTTCGGTCACCGATCTCTCACGCATATCCGAGATGCTGTCGTAGCCGAGTAAATCAAAGAGCACCCCTTCGCGCAACGCCCAAGGCGAGGCTTCCAGTGTATTCAACTTAAGCGCCTGCATGCAGGCGCGGAGCACGATCAGGCCGCCCATGAAGACCGGCTTACGGTCATTGCTCAGGCCGGGCAGGTTCAAGGCCTCGATCGTCTTCGCCTCGAGGCAATGTTTTATCAGCCATTTTAAGCCGTCGGGGGTAATGGCCGGGTGGCCGCTCTTCTGGTCGAGGATGCTGGCGATGGTTTTAATGGTACCGGAACAACCAATGGCGCGTTGCCATGTTTGCTGGCGAAACATATTCTCGAATGGTTCAATCTTCTGTAGGCAATAGATCTCGGCGGCCTTAATGGCGGCCTTGTTGATTTCGCCGTGGGCAAAAAAACGTTTGGTGATCGAGACACAACCCATGCCCAGGGATTCCAGCGTCGAAGGCATAAAATCTTGGCCGACGATTAATTCGGTACTGCCACCGCCTATGTCGATCACCAGTCGGGTTAGGTGGTCGTCCTCAATACCAAAGGCAACACCCTGATAGACCAGACGCGCCTCCTCGGCACCGGAGACGATATGAATACCGACCCCTAGAGTCTGTTCGGCTCGCACCAAAAAGGGCGCCGCATTGACTGCCAAACGCAGGGTCCGGGTGCCGACGGCTCGGACTCGGGCTGACGGCAAATGGGCAATGCGTTGCTGAAAACGGCCCAAGCAATCGAGCGCCCGTTGTTGCGAAATATCGTCCAGGGCATTGTCTTCGTCGAGGCCATAACCCAGTAGAACGGATTCCTTCAGGCGATCGATGATCGTCAATTGACCGTTTGATACCTTCGCAATGATCATATGAAAGGAGTTCGAGCCCAGATCGATAGCGGCAAACTCTTCATCGCGATTTCGCCAGAAACCAGAAATTTTCAACATCACGCTACTCTTAAATTGACTTAAACCGTGAAACCCTTCTAACTGACCAGTCTATCACCTAAACAATTCAGGAGCCTGCTTTGACGATACATACCTTTTCTGGCAAACAGCCGCAGTTGGGCGAGCGCGTGTTTATCAGTCCGGCCGGTTATGTGCTCGGCGATGTCACCCTCGGCAACGACTGCTCAGTCTGGCCCGGGGCCGTAATTCGTGGCGATATGCAGCGCATTCAGGTCGGTCAACGGACGTCGGTACAGGACGGCGCGGTGTTGCACATCACCCATGCCAGTGCCTACCACCCCGAAGGCTTTCCATTGACCATCGGCAATGATGTGACCATCGGGCATCAGGCCTGCCTGCATGGCTGCAGCATTGGTAATGAAGTTCTGATCGGCATCGGTGCGACTGTTCTGGACGGTGCCCAGATTGAAGATCGGGTTATCTTGGCCGCCGGCGCCTTGGTGCCCCCGGGCAAGGTCTTGGTGTCCGGCTTTCTCTATAAGGGCAGTCCCGCGGCCGCGGCGCGCGCCTTAAGCGATGCCGAACTGGACTACTTCCGATACACGGCCGGTAATTACGTTAAATTAAAGGATCAATATATCAGCGAGGGGCTCGGCGAGTAGTAACCTAGGGGGTATCGTGGGCGGGCCGGTCGGTTGTGCGCGCAGCGTTGAACAGCCTTCGCTAGGGATTACCTCAAGCGCCAGTGATCACAACCATCACCGGTCATTACTCTGACGGTCAGATGCCAGTGTCATAGCTGAAGAAGTTACCCAAGGTAACAATTTCTCGTACAGTGGCTGTTACCCAGTCGGGTAGGTATCGAACTGGAAATCGCCGGTTTTCATGCACCATTTTGGGTATTAGCTATCCAAGCCAGCCCTCAGATAGAGCGGCCGAGGTGGCGTCTTTTTGCCCGACTTAGACAGAGGCGACCGCCTAATAGACTTCCAAATCGGCGTCTTGATGTTCGTTTCGCAAACGCTGCTGCTCTAAGTGATCTTCAATCGCGCGTCGTGCCGCTAAACGTCGGTGATTGTCATTACGCTTATTTGCACTGCCATCTGCTGGCTTGTGCAGCCCTGAATCTTCAATGTTGGAGAGCTCTAGTTTAAAAAGGTTGCTAGTCATAGATAGTAATTCCCTCATGGTAACGGCAGCTGGTATATGTCCGCTGTGCGTTGATCAAGAATCAGCTTGCGATTCGCGGATCAGTCTATTCGTTTCCTATTTCATTTCTGTGAAATGCATCGAAGGAGTGCGGCCACATTGGTTACATATTGTAATAGGCTTTAGTTTCAGATCTATGTGAAGCAAGAATGATGCCCAAAATGGCCATCTATAGAGTGATGCCGAGGAAGAGAGACTCTGCCAGCCTGCGGTGAACCCGTCGGCTCTTAATGGAGCGAGTCGCCAGCTTGGGACAGGGTGTCCAGATTGGTGTGGCGAATTAGCGTTAGCACCTCGGCAGTGGGTAAGGCATGGCTGATCAGATAACCTTGGGCATAGTCACAGCCGAGCCGTTCTAAGTAGGACAGCTGCTCCTTGGTTTCCACCCCTTCAGCGACGACCTTCAGCTTGAGACTGTCGGCCATCGCTAATATGGCCTCGACGATCGGGCTGGGCGCGCCTTGGCGTGCTTCGGCGACAAAGGATTTATCGATCTTCAGGGTATCAATTGGCAGGCGTTTTAGGTAACTCAGGGACGAATAACCGGTACCAAAATCGTCCAATGCCAGGCGAACACCGAGTGAGCGCAAACGGTTCAAAAATTCTTGCGCATGATGAATGTCTTCCATCAACATACTCTCGGTGAGTTCCAATTCCAGATAGACCGCCGGCAATCCAGATTGGCATAGCGCATTGTGGACCACATCATATAGGTCGTCGCGCCGAACCTGATGGCCCGAAATATTGACTGAAATTGAGATCTCACCCAGATTCTGTTCACGCCACTCGGCGGCGTCCAAACATGCCTTATTAAGCACCTGCTCGCCGATGGCGGCAATCAATCCGGTTTCCTCTGCCAGCGGAATGAAGTCCTGTGGATCGATCAGGCCATTCTCAGGGTGTATCCAGCGTGCCAGGGCCTCAACCGAATCGATCCGGCCGGTGCGGAGGTTCAGCTTAGGTTGATAGTTAACCGAGAATTCATTTTGGGTGATGGCGCTACGCATGGCTTTTTCCATCTGCATCCGTGCCACTGGCTGGGTCGCTAAGCGCTGGTGAAAGAATTGGGCATTATTGCCACCCTGGTAGCGCGCTTGGTTCATCGCGGCAATGGCGTGATTAAGCAGTTGGCGCACGTTGCCGTCCTCGACAATGCAGACCCCGATACTGGCGGTGACGATCAACTCATGCTCAGGCACCAAAAAGGGGCGGGTGATGGCGATCTGTAAATCGGCCAAGCTGGTTAAAAGCCTGTCTTGGTTGCCTTGGTACTCGATGATTAGAGCAAACTCATCGCTCGACAGACGCGCGACCTGATTTATCGGTTCGGCAAAATTGTTCAACCGCGCGGCCAAATCCTTTAACAGTTGGTCCCCAATCTCCACGCCGAAACTTTCATTGACCGATTTAAACCGGTCTAGGTTTAATACGCAGACCGCATAATGGTCCTGTAGCAGATGCTCATGGTCTTGGAACCGACGCAACACGCGTTGGAAATAATCTCGATTGAATAAGCCGGTCAGGCTGTCGAAATCGGTACGATCGGGACTCTTATTTTCGGTGCGCTGGTTTGCAGATAGATCCCGACAAATGCCGAGATAATGGCATAGGCTGGCATCGGCGCGGCGAATGGCGGTCAGATTGATCGATAGGGGAAAGGGCTTGTTCTGACCGCGGATCGCTATTATTTCGCCGCGATAATGACCCTGAGACCCCAGCTGCCTGGATATACTCTGGGCCTGCTCAGTGTGAATCAGATGCAATAGGGGCCGACCTACCCAATTACCCTGCGGCTGCGCAAAGATCTGGCAAAACATCCTATTGCACGTGCGCAGCCGCTGCTGCACATCGAGCATAAAGACCCCTTCGGTGCTGTTGTTAAACAGGCTCGATGACAGGGTGAGGTTTTCCTGCAATTGCATATCTTGGCTGATGTCTCGGCGCGTCCCGATCATCCGGGCGGGCCGGCCTCGCTGGTTGCGTTCAGTAACCTTGCCGATGTCTTCGATCCAACGCTGCTGTCGTTTATTGGGCAGTCGGACCCGATATCGGGCCTGATAATAGTCGGTCTCGCCGCGCAGATGCTGCTTCAACGCCTTGCGGACCAGTGGCATGTCCTCAGGCAGGACATAGTCGGTTAGGACAAATTCCTTGCCATTGAGGGTGTCGCTATTGCCAAAAAATTGCGCGGTGTCGGAATGATAAACCCGGTGCAGCAACAGATCCCAGTCCCAAAAGCCTAACCCCGAGGCCGTCATGGCCAGATTAAGCTGCGCCTCACTCTGGGTCAGCGCTTGATTGACTTCCTTGCGCAGTTGAACTTCTCGACTTAGACGGTGATTTATCTGTTCGATGTCATGGGTGCGCTGGTTGAATCGGTTGAGTAAATCGCTCTGATTGTCGGTCAAGAGTTGGGTTAGACGCTGCGACTCCAGCTCATGGCGAATATTGCGCATGGCCAGCTGGTGGCCTAGCGCCGCCGCAAGGCTAAAGAGTGCCATCAGTGGCAGGTGCACCTGTATCAGGAGGGGGTCATCGGCCTGAAATAAGAACGGAATCGGGACCAGGCCAATGGCGCCATCGGTAATGGCCACTAAGCGGCCGTGAGAATAGAGGAACAGACTCGCCAGGCCGCCCTCAGCAATGGCCAGCGTCAAACAGAGCCCGCCCTGTTGGGCAATTGCGGCCCACAACAGCGCATTGACCGAGATCAGTAGCGTGACGATGGGTACCGGGCTCCACAGGGGAGCAGCGTTCAATCGTCGTTGACAGTAGGCATTGGTCCTCAAGGCGCATAGGGCCAGCATGGACACAGCACCGGCGCTCCACTGACCGATTTGCGGTAAGTCATTGAACAGTTGAAAGACCCCACAAGCCACGCTGACCAACAGCGTCGACCACCAAAAATAGCGGCCATTGCGCAGTAAAATTTGTGCACGTCGGTGGTGAAGCGTTTCGCTGTCAGTGACCATATCCCGGCTTTCTAGCGTTGTTTACAGCAGTATAGGCAAGGAAATTTGGCAGGCGGTGCGGAAAGTCGACTTAATTGATTACCAAAAGAGTGGAAAAACGCGGCCGCTGGATGCCTAAGGCAGATGAGATTGTTCAGACCATCTGCTACACTTCGCCTGTTTTTATATACAGTAGCCCAATTATGACCTCCTTGCAGCTCGACTTGCTCAACCCACAACAACACGCCGCCGTGACCAGCGAGAGCCAACATCTATTGGTGCTGGCCGGAGCGGGTTCCGGTAAAACGCGGGTATTGACTCACCGTATCGGTTGGTTGGTTGCGGCGGGTCTGGCGTCGCCCTTTAGTGTTCTGGCGGTGACCTTTACCAATAAGGCCGCCAAAGAGATGAAGAGCCGGATCGAGGCCCTCTTAGAGACTCCGGCCCACAGCCTATGGGTCGGCACCTTTCACGGCCTGGCGCATCGGCTGTTAAAGGCGCACTGGCAACAGGCTAAGTTGCCGCAAAACTTTCAGGTGATGGACAGCGACGATCAGCTGCGGCTGGTCAAACGTATTATCAGCGAATTGAACATCAGTGATGAACGGATTGTGCCCAAGCAGGTGCAGTGGTTTATCAATGGCCAAAAAGATGAGGGGCGCCGCGCCGCTTATGTGATGTCGCACGGCGACTGGTATGAAGACACCCTAAAAGAAATTTACACCCGCTATGAGGCGATCTGCCAGCTCAGCGGTTTGGTCGATTTTGGTGAGTTGCTGCTGCGTGCGCATGAGTTATGGCTCAATCAGCCCTCGGTCTTGGAGCACTACCAGACTCGCTTCAGCCATATTCTGGTCGACGAGTTTCAGGATATCAACGAGATCCAATACGCTTGGTTGCGGGTCTTGGCCGGCGATCGATTGAGCCTAACCATTGTCGGTGACGATGACCAATCGATCTACGGCTGGCGCGGCGCCAAGGTAGAAAATATTCAGACCTTCGATGTCGACTTTGAGGGCGCCGAAGTCGTCCGCCTAGAGCAGAACTATCGTTCGACGGCGACCATTCTCGAGGCCGCCAACACGGTAATCGGCAACAACCAGGGGCGCCTGGGCAAGGATCTATGGACCGATGGCGATAAGGGTGAACCGATCCGACTCTATGCCGGCTTTAATGAGCAGGACGAAGCGCGCTATATAGCCGATGAAATGAATCGGTTGATTGAAGCGGGAACCAACCCAACCGATATTGCCCTACTGTATCGCTCGAACGCTCAATCGCGGGTGCTCGAAGAAGCCCTGATTCACCTCCAAGTGCCCTATCGTATCTATGGCGGAGTGCGTTTCTATGAGCGGCTGGAAATCCGCAATTCGGTCGCCTATTTGCGGCTGATTCTGAATCAGCAAGACGATGCCTCGATGGAACGGATTATGAACGTGCCGCCGCGCGGGATCGGCAATAAGACGCTGGAAACTCTGCGCATCTTGGCGCGTGAGCAGGGCTGTTCACTCTGGCAGGCGGCGCAAATGGCCTTGGACAACAAAGTCCTAGCGACCCGAGCGGCCAATGCCCTAGTCGACTTTATTAAGCTGATCGTTGACCTGACCGAGACCGTGCTGGAACAGGATGATCTGGGCGCGATGGTCAAGCTGGTCAATGATGCCTCCGGGATGATCGAATACCATGAAAAAGAAAAGGGTGAAAAAGGCCGCACCCGGGTTGAGAACCTCAACGAACTGATCAGTGCCGCCCAGAGTTACACTACCGAAATCGATTTTTCAGCGCCGGCGGAACGACTGGCGCAGTTTATTAGCGAAGCGTCGCTCGATGCCGGCGACAACCAGGCCGATGAGTTTGAGGACAGCGTGAATCTGATGACCTTGCACAGCGCCAAGGGTTTGGAATTTGACTATGTGTTCCTCGCCGGGTTGGAAGAAAACCTGTTTCCGCACAAGATGTCGCTGTCCGATGCCGGGGGCATTCAGGAGGAACGTCGCCTGGCCTATGTCGGCATCACCCGTGCACGCACCCTGCTCACTCTGACCTATGCCGAGAGTCGGCGTCTCTATGGTAATGAAACCTTCAATACCTTGTCGCGTTTTGTTCGGGAGATACCCGACACGTTGCTGCACGAGGTGCGCCTGCGCTCCACCGTGTCGCGGCCGGTCAACTTTGGCCTGCAGCAGGACATGGCGATCGGCGATGCCGGGCTGTCGATCGGGCAACGGGTCAATCATCCGATGTTTGGCGAGGGCATTATTGTCAATGCCGAGGGCGGTGGCGCCCAGACCCGCGTATTGGTCGCCTTTGACGATGGCAAGGAGCGCATGCTGATGCTCCAGTATGCCAACTTGCAAGCGGTTTAAGCGAGGCTGAGGTGGCCTTGGTGGAATCGTTTAGCGTCATACAGGGAGTGGCGCCGAGGATCTTGGTGCTTGGCTCGATGCCCGGCATCGCATCGTTGCAGCAACAGGCCTACTATGCCCATGCGCGCAATGCCTTCTGGCCGATTATGGCCAGTTACTTTCAGTTCGATGCCCAGCAATCCTATCCTGACCGTTTGCGTTATCTAACCGATCAGGGTGTTGCCCTCTGGGATGTCTTGCAGCGCTGTGAACGTGCTGGCAGTCTCGACGGTGCGATCAAGGCCGAGTCGATGGTGGCCAATCGGATCGACCTTTGGCTGCAGCAAACCCCGAGCCTGGTGGCGGTGCTCTGTAATGGCGCCAAGGCCGGTCAGCTATTGCAGCGCTACTATCCAACCCTAGCGGCCAAGGGTCTCAGTATTGAGACGCTGCCCTCGACCAGCCCGGCCTATGCCGCCCTACCGCTGGCCACTAAAATGCAACGCTGGCATCAGAGCTTGCAACAGTGCATTGGGCCATCCTACGACTAGAGCCATTGCCAACAAGTTCGCACAGTACTGGATCTGCTAGCGAACCCGGCCAAACCTAACATTTGACTGCTGCCAGGGCTGTTTTATCGCTTATCCTCAATGACTGTTGGAATGGCCGTCGTATTGGACTACTCTAAGGGCCTTAACTGCTCTCAATGGGAACTTGCTGCATGTATCCAAATTTAACTGCCATCGGTATTACCACCCCGGAATCGGTCGAAAAATACACCGTCCGCTCCGAGGGCCATTTCGATGTTCTCAAGGTCTATTATAAGCGTGAAAAAGGCGATCTCTTTGCGCGCAGTGAGAAGTTCAAATACCCGCGGCAACACAAGCGCGTTAAGGTGGACAGCGGGACGAATGCTTACAACGATACGACCGAAATTTCCACCACGCTGCGCTATGTGATCGAAGAGCTGGATCAGGTTGCTAAACAGGAATCGATCCCAGAGCTGGATCTGAAGAAGAAAATATTACAAGACTTGCGCCATTTGGAGAAGGTTGTGCAGTCTAAAATTGCTGAAATTGAAGCAAACCTAGAACGCCTATAGCCCTGATACATCGGGTGAGCTGCTAAGGTTATATCCTCGGGTCGCAACGTCGGCCCGGCGGTCATCCGCCTAGCCCAAACCCTCTTGCGTATTCTTCCCAGGAACCCTCTGTGCTGTCACTGTTGTTATTTTCGCTGCAAATTACCCTGCCCATCGCGATCTTGGTCTTATTAGGCACTTTCTTTAAACGCATCGGTTGGATTGACGAACCCTTTAATCAGTCGGCCTCGAAGCTGGTGTTTAATGTTGCCCTACCGTCGCTGTTATTTGTCAATATTCTTAAAGCCGAGTCGGGCAAAACCATCGATTGGACCATTATTGGCTTTGGCGTGGCGTTCACCCTAGCCGCTTTTTTTGTGCTGTCACTATTGAGCCATTGGGTTACCGGGATTCGAGAGGAACGCGGAGTCTTCGTCCAGGGCGCCTTCCGCGGCAATATGGGTATTGTCGGCCTGGGTTTTTGCTTGAGTGCTTTCGGTGCAGATGGCGCCACCTTAGCGTCGGTTTATCTGGCGGTGTTATCGCTGGTCTATAACATCCTGTCGGTGATCACCTTGAATCGTTGGGCGCCGCAATCGGGCAACGCCAATGTGGTGGTTGCGTCGCTCAAAAGTTTGGCCAGAAATCCATTGATCATTGCCATACTCGCAGCCAGTGCGTTGCGCCTATCGGGTATTGGCGTGCCCGATTTCATTCTTGTTTCGGGCGAATATTTGGCCCAGATGACCCTGCCGTTGGCGTTGCTGAGCATCGGCGCCAGCCTATCTTGGTCGGGCTTTTTAACGGGGGGCAAGGTGACGGCCTATGCCTCGGCGCTAAAGCTGATTCTGATCCCCTATTCGGCCGCCTGCTTGGCTCACCTCTTAGGTTTTCGTGGCATGGAGTTGGGCGTGATGTATCTGATGATGGCCACCCCGACGGCGGCGGCCAGCTATATGATGGTTCGCGCCATGGGCGGTAACGCCAGTCTGGCCGCGAGCATTATTGCCATGACCACCGTCGCCAGCCTTTTTACGACCAGCTTTGGCCTAGTGGCGATGAAGGCGCTGCAATGGATCTAGCGGTCGCTCTTGGCGTCACCGCGCACGCGGGTAGGTTTCAAAAGAGTGATCTCAGGTCTTACTGAATCCAAGTTGGCCTCATCGCCGCTTAAGGCCGCCAGCTGTTTGTCGATAGACTCCAACGCGGCGGCGATCCGTTCCAAGGCCGACCTAGACGTTTGACCGATCGAGTCGGCCGGCTTCGGTAGCGCGACCTGGGGCTGCGCCGTGGCGACGCTCGACACCCCTAGCTCATTTTTGATGGCGTCGAGGTCAGCCCCTATCAGGTGCGTTCGCTCTTCGGCAAAGGCACACAGCAATAGGCCATCGCTGATTTTGTTGATCAGGCGGGGGATGCCCGCGGAATATTGGTGCACCCGCTCGATAATGTTGTGCGGAAACAACTCGACCCGGTCCATGCCGGCAATGCGCAGGCGATGCTGAATATAGCGCTCGGTATCGTCGAGCGACAGACCCTGCAGGTGAAAGAACAGTTTTACCCGCTGACTGAGTTGTGGAATGGCGGCAATATGGTCAGACAATTCCGGTTGGCCGAGTAAGATCACTCGCAAAATCGGCCCCTGTGAGCTCTCCATACCAGCCAGCATACGAATGTCTTCGAGGTTTTCATAACTGAGATTTTGCGCCTCATCGATCGCCAGTAAAATGGGGATGCCCTTATCGGCCAATTGCCGCAAGTGATCATTAAGGGCAAAGACGATATTAACCTTGGTCGCGTCAGCCAAGCTGATGCCAGCCTGATGCAAAAGCGTTTGAAACAGATCATTGCCCTGCAAGTTGGTATAGGCAATTTGGAAGAGTTGCACCTCTGCTTTTACATCGGCGATCATTTTTTTCAATAGGGTGGTCTTGCCCGAGCCAATCTCCCCGCTGATCACTACAAAGCCTTCCGGGCTCCAGATGGCCGAATCCATAAACACAAAAGCCCGGGAATGTTGCCGGGACATGTAGAGAAAATCCTCTTCTGGCGCCATGCGAAAGGGATGGCGCTCGAAACCAAAGTGCTTCAGATACATAGCAACGGCTCTCCTTGGGTTGAGGGCTCGCCTTACAGGCGCCAAAGCGGCACGTTAGCCGCAGCGAACGAGACACGATCCATAATCGACTTTACATCATATACGCCAGCACCAGGCCTCAACATGGCGGCGAAATCGCGTGCGGTCAGGGCCTTGTATTGGGTGTGCGCGACACAGATGATTATCGCCGCCAGATCGGTTAGCTCGGATAACTCGCATAATTCAATGCCATACTCCTGGCGCGTCGTGGCTGGATCGGCATGGCCATCCTGTACCAGCGGCTCGACCCCCCAACTCTGCAGGCCCCGGATTACATCGATAACCTTGGAGTTGCGAATGTCTGGGCAGTTCTCTTTAAAGGTGATGCCCAAAACCCCGACTCGGGCACCCTTGACCGGCTGGTTATTGGTGATGAGCTTCTTGACCAGCTCGCCCGCCAAATAACCACCCATGCCGTCATTGATACGCCGGCCGGCCAGAATGACATCGGGATGATAGCCGAGCTTCTCAGCCTTATGGGTTAGATAATAGGGGTCGACACCAATACAGTGACCGCCGACCAGGCCGGGCCGGAAGGGTAAGAAATTCCACTTGGTGCCGGCCGCTTCCAATACTTCAAAGGTGTCGATATGCATATGATTGAAGATAATCGCCAGTTCATTCATCAATGCGATATTTAGGTCGCGTTGGGTGTTCTCAATAACCTTGGCCGCCTCGGCGACCTTAATGCTGGCGGCGCGATGGACACCGGGTTTGACCACCGATTCATAGACCGCCGCGATAATCTCGAGTACTTCCGGCGTTTGGCCCGATACGATCTTGAGAATATTGGTGAAGGTGCGTTCCTGATCACCCGGGTTAATTCGTTCGGGCGAATAGCCGACGAAGAAGTCGCGGCCACAGACCAGGCCAGATGTCTGCTCTAGGATCGGCACGCAGTCCTCTTCGGTGGTGCCCGGGTAGACGGTCGATTCGTAAACCACTATGTCGCCCGGCTTTAGATGCGGCCCAAGGGTTTCCGACGCGCGGATCAATGGGGTCAGATCCGGTTGCTTGGAATCATTGATCGGCGTTGGGACGCCAACTATATGAAAGTCGGCCCTCGCCAAATCCGCAGGATCACTGGTATAAAAGATATCGCTCGCGGCCAACTCTGCGCCGGTTACCTCCAAGCTACGATCCAGACCCCTTTGCAACTCGGCGATGCGCCGACTATTGATATCAAAGCCAATGCTCTGGCGTTGCTTACCAAAGGCCACCGCCACCGGCAAGCCAACATAACCCAAGCCGATAACGGAGATGGTGCGACTGTGCATGCGGGTCATAACTGTTCCTTATAATTAAGCGGTTGAGCCTGCTTGATCAGGACGCCTGCCGTGGGACTGTAAGTCTCGATTGGATTAAAGAACGCTAAGCTGTCGGACAGGGTGCCAAAATCGAAGTCATCAATGAGCCGGTTCAGGCGGCCTTCGCATCGTTCCAAGTTGGTGTAATGACGGAAGCGGGCGAACCAACTGGCCGTGTGAAAGCGTGGCTGATCGGGATCGACTTCCCAGGGGTGTAGGTAGAAAACTTTCGGCACCCGATTGCCCTGACTGGCTCGATTAAACAGAAATTTGAACAGTGCATAGGGAAACTGACGAAAATAGCCGCCCCCAGCGACCGGAATATTCAGGCCGGAAAACCTGGCCGCGGTGAGCGGGAATTCGGTTAATGCCAGGCCAGTGCGGGTTTGAATGCGGTAGGGCTGATTGGGTGTATTGGGCATGCCGTAGTTATCGTGGTAGATCGGAAAGATGCTGGAGTCCCAGGTAAAGCCCAATTCGGCGAGTATATCGAGGGCCCATAGGGATTTATCGGTGATCGAATAGCTGGCCGCCCGGTAACCCTCGATCGGCGCTTGGCTCAGGTTTTCCAGTATGCTCTTGGCGCGTTCAGTTTCGGCGCGAAACAGGGCCGGCGTTTGGCCGTAGATCAGTTGATGGCTGTAACCATGGGATGCAATTTCATGACCGAGGTCGGCTATCTCTTTGACCAAGTGCGGATAGCGTTCGGCGACCCAGCCGAGGATGAAAAAAGTTCCGTTAATTTTTTTGTCAGCAAAGAGTTGGAGGATTTTATGAGTATTGTGAACGACACGAGACGGTTGCTGTGGCCACTGCGCTGGGCTCACTACCTTGCTGAGCGCGGCGACATGAAAATAGTCTTCGACGTCGATCGTCATGGCGTGCAGGGTGCGCGGCGCTATCGCCGAATCCTTGGCATAAAGCATAATTACATCCTGTAATAATTTTTGTTGTTAGCTAAAATTTATAGCAAAGTTATAAATTTATTGTAGTTCGATAATTTTTAATTCCTGGGTTTTACGCTTCGTATACAGTGTATTGTCTTCTTGTTATGACTTGTAGTTTGAATTATTTCAGTGCAGTATCTATTTTTATATACGACCCGGTTGGCTGGACGCCGTTACCTTTTTGAACTGCAAGGAAGCATGTGTGTCTTATATTAATGTTGCTAAAAATCATCGACACCTACCCTATCTGGTCCTGGCTGCGCTAGAGTTTCTTCTGCTGTTTCTTAGTCTTTATATTGTCAAAGCCATACAAATATTATTGAATGTTCTGCCTGAGTCTACCCTTTCATCGGACCCCGTCGTCGCGCTGATTTATGCTGCTTTCTTGAGTTGCGGCTCACTCGCTATGGGGGTCTATTTGGCGATGATGCGCGACAGCTTTAAGGCGATGTTTTTTCGCACCCTAGTGGCCTATTGTTTCTTAGGCGTATTGCCACTGTCGCTGTTGTCCTCTATCTGGCCATTCTTTAATCTGACCGGTAGTAATTTATTTTGGGTTGTTATGGTCTCAACCGGCTTAACCCTCATTGCGCGTCGGATTTTTAATCGCTTAGTCGCCTCCGATCGACTGTCATTGCGAGTGCTGGTGTTGGGCACCGGTGCGTCCGCGCGCCAGTTGCAGATCGATTGCGAACAACACCGGCGCAGTTTGAATATTCGTGTGGTCGCTTATCTAGGGTCTGCGCAGGCAGCCATTGCACCGAGTCAGTGTGTCGCATTGCCAGAAGACCTATTACGTTATTGCATCGACCAGCGCATTGTGGAAATCATTGTGGCGCAACAGGAACGACGGGGGAGCGATGACAGCAATGGTCTGATGAATGAACTGATTCGTTGCAAGTTGCACGGCATTGCGGTGACCCATGCGCTGTCTTTTTATGAACGAGAATTGCATCGCATTAAACTGGATATTCTTGAGCCTTCGTGGATTATTTTTGCCAATGGTTTTCCAGTATCGCGCCTGCGCGACCTTACCAAGAGACTCTTCGATTTGAGTATCTGTTTGGTTTTGGCCCTAGTGCTGGTCCCTTTCATGGCTATCGCGGCACTGTCGGTGTTCGTCGAGACTGGCCGGCCGATTCTCTATTCCCAAGTTCGAGTAGGCAAGGACGCACGCCGTTTTAAAATCTATAAATTACGTTCAATGCGCCACGACGCAGAGCAGGGCGGTAATGCGGTCTGGGCCACGGCCAATGATGACCGGGTAACCAAGGTTGGCGCGTTCCTGCGCAATACTCGGCTCGATGAGATCCCTCAGCTGTGGAATGTGCTAAGAGGCGAGATGAGTTTTGTGGGTCCACGCCCAGAGCGGCCAGAGTTCGTTGCTCAGCTAAATGAAAAAATTCCATTCTATGCACATCGGCATACCGTCAAACCGGGTCTTATGGGCTGGGCGCAACTGAACTACCCCTATGGTGCATCGGTGGCCGATGCCAAGGGTAAGCTCGAATACGATCTCTATTACACCAAGAATCACAGCCTGCTTATGGATCTATTGATCGTTATTCAGACGGTCGAGGTCATATTGCTCGGCAAAGGAGTGCGTTGACCGTGAAGTCAGTTATCAAAGGGTTTGTGTTGAGGTTCTGCGCTCCGTTCGCAATGCTTTGGCTGATCGGCTGCGCCACGGCCCCGGCCATCAGTTCAGTGCCAGAGCTGACCTATAGCCAACAAGCCTATGTGATCGGTATTGCCGATCAGTTGCGCATAGATGTCTGGCGCAATGCCGACCTGACTCGTGACGTTAGGGTGCGCCCAGATGGTTTTATTACCATGCCGTTGATGGGCGATGTTCAGGCTCAGGGCCAAACACCAGAGGCCTTGGCCGCGATCATCAGCCAAGAACTGAAGGCGGTCATTAAAAATCCGGAAGTGGCCGTGACTGTATCCAACCCGGTCAGTGTCACCTACCAGTTTCGGGTGCGCGCCCTCGGTCAGGTCAACCAACCCATATCGATTGCCTTTACCGCAGGTATGACCGTTGTTGACCTAGTCTTGGCCGCCGGTGGTGTCAGCCCCTTTGGCGCAGCGCAGCGAACCATTTTGTATCGCCTCACGCGCGCGGGCTATGTCGAGCATCCGGTGCACCTCAAGGCCATTTTGCTCCGGGGTGAGATCGCGACCAACTACCTATTACAGCCGGCCGATATTTTAATTATTCCGGAAAAGAGTGTTTGGAAGGGAGAGTTCTAATGGATCCAAGTCACCTAAGTGAACTGTTGCACGCCCTGAAAATGGAGCTGCTGCGTTACCGCTATGCGTTGGTCGGGGTTTTTATGCTGCTCTCTGCTGCCGTCCTAGTGGCCGGCCATCTGTTACCCAAGACCTATAGCTCCAGGGTAACCCTATACGCCGATGTGACCAATATTATCGGCTCCTTGCTGCAAGGCAAGGCCGAAATTACCAAGATAGACCGGGCTAAGGAAGCCCGTGAGACCATCTTTACCGATCGTATTTTACGCTCAGTGGCGCGCAAGGCCGGATTCGATTCACCCGATGCGGCTATTGCGCAATTACGTGCACGGATGGATATTAGCGCCAGCGGTGACTATGTCATGATCCAATATGGCTCGTCGTCGCGCGACGAATCCTTTAACGTGATCGATGCAACGACGCAAACCTTTCTCGCCGAAGCGGCGCGCAAAAAACGTGAAGAGTCACAGAGTGCATTCGAATTTATCGACGCCCAGGTAAACAGTTATAAACGGCAATTGGAGCAGGCCGAAGACCGCTTAAAAGATTTCTCGGCATTGAATATCGACATCACCGAACAAAGTGTGTCGAATCGGGTGACCCAATTTAAAAATGACATTCAGGTTCTCAAACTGAGCATAGAGGACAGCGTCTCCCGTCTGGCCAGTTTTGAAACTGAACTGCAAAACGAAGCGGAATTTTTGCGGATTGAAATCGATCGCAACCAATCGTTCGAGGAGCGTCAACTCGAAGCCTTCGAGCAGCAGTTGGCGGATCTACGTTTGACCTACCTCGACAGCCATCCGGATATTATCAGCCTAAAGGACCAGGTTGACGCCTTGCGCGGTCGGGTGGCGATCATTGTGACCGAGGCGGCCGACAATAAAAGTTTCTCGCAGATTGAAAACCCATCCTATACCAGCCTAAAGGATGTCATCAATAAAGAGCGAGCGGATCTGACGGCGAATCGAAATCGCTTGTCCAGTACCGAACGTTTGTTGCACGGTGAACTGTCGAATGCCGAGACGGTTGCGGAAAAACAGGCGACGCGGCAGGAACTGAACCGAGACTATGCGGTTACCAAGGATGTCTACGAAGATATGCTGAAACGCCGTGAGAGTGCTCGCCTGTCGATGACGCTTGATATCGAAGGCCAGGGGGTGTCCTACAAAATCCATGAGCCGGCCTCCTACCCGGTGCGCTCCGATGGTCTGCAGTTGGTACACTTCGCCCTGCTCGGGCCATTATTAGGGCTGGTAGTGCCGCTGGGTTTTGTTCTTGCGTGGTTGCTCATCGATCCGCGCGTCCGTTCGGCGTCCTTGCTCAGCGAGCAGCTGCCAGCCCAGTTGCCCCTAATGACCTCGATACCCATCTATAACGGTGCTCTAGCGAAATTTACCAGCCAACGCGCCTTGGTTTTACTGGGCAGTCTCTGCTTGGCCTATCTGCTGCTCTACGCACTGTTGAGTAGTGGGTCCTTTGAGCTGTCCGCATTAGGCCTTTTTTAATAGTGAGCCAACGGTTTTTGGAGCGTCGATATGGATCAAAATAAGCTTGTGCGAGCCTTTGAAAAAAATCGCGCTGAACGGATCCCCAAGCACCAGGGCACCCAGGATATCAGGCTGCGGACCCTATCCGATGTTGGGCCGCGCCACGGCGTTGGCAAGGTGCTGCAAGTTACGCCAGGCACTTTGCTATCGGACATGCGCAATCCGCGGCCGATGACAAGCCATGACATGAAAGCAAAGGGCCTAGTCTATGCCGGTATGAAGCATCGCGCAGTACTGAATGCCTATCGCGAGCTGCGCATTAAATTGCTCGATCAAAGTGAGACGCAGAATCTCAGCGTAATGATCAGTTCGGCCGACACGGCCGACAATGGTATTACCACCGCGCTAAATCTGGCGATCTGCTTTTCACTCGATGTTCATTCCTCTGCACTCTTGATCGACTGCAATCCCTATAGGAGCAACTTGCCGCAATTGGTCACCGCGCCACTCACGCTTGGCATCACCGACTTTCTCATGACCGCAGGCGTGGGCTTGGACGAGATTATCTATCCGAGCGGCATCGAGCGGGTGAATGTGATTCCCGCGGGCAACAGCCCGTCTGCAGCAGTGGAACTGTTTTCTTCGCATGCGATGCAGGATCTGATATATGAACTGAAGAATCGTTACCGCGACCGGGTTATTGTGATTAATGCACCGCCGGTGTTGGCCAGCAGCGAAGCGCGGGTGCTGGCACGCTATTGCGACCAGTGCCTGCTAACGGTGCCCTATGGCCAGTCAGATATGGCCACTATTGAAGACGCCATTACAGCACTGGGTTCGACCAATCTGTCCGGCCTGGTTTATCGGCAATAGTGGCCGGGATGATGCCATTGCCTGCCACGGTCCTATTGATGCTCGGGTGCCTAGCCATGACGCAGAGTTCTGCTCAGGTCGACTGGTCTGCTGCACTCAGCGGTGAAGTGATGGGCACCGATCGGCAAGCCGGCGCCTATCTAGTGCCCACGCTTGCACTGGCTTATCAGGGTCGCCACGTGGACCTGTCGTGCGCGGCGACCAGCCAGCTTGACGGCCAACAGACTGAGCAACTCGTTGTTAGCTGGCAAAGCCAAAACAGTCTCAACTGGCGACCTGACGGCAGTCCTCTCTCCGGTCGGCTCGTCTTCGATCATCAGCAGCTCGATCCGCCGCAACGTCCAGCTGAGCGCCGAGCAAATGATGATCTAAGCGGCACATTGCGGCTCATGGTGCCTCAAACCATGAGCCTGGCCCATCAGTTGGAGCTAACCGGCCGCTATCGTAACCGACGCTCCGGTAACACCTTGCACAACCAACTCGATGAATGGAGCGCAAGCGGTGATTACCGGCTGAACTGGCAACACGACGCTCGAACCCAATGGCGCACCGGCTTGACTCTGCTGCTCAGCGATCGCGGCACGCGATCAGTGCAGGGCAGTCTGGGCTGGCAATGGCAGGCAACGCGCTTTAGTCATGCGGCCAGCCTGATCGGCGGGCGCAGCGAACAGGATGGCCAAGCGGTCGATAGCTTGGGTTGGAACGGCGTGTTCAGTTATCGGCGGGGCAATTTGGGATGGCGCCTGCGCGGCGAGCACAGCCAGACCGATGCCATCAGTTTCTTTCAAGCGGCCGGGCTCGATGCGCCCGTTACCCAACAGAGGCAGCTGTTAGTCGACCAACTGACCGTGAGCGTGTTTGGCGTGCAACCGGTCGACTCGGTGAGCCTAACGGCTGACTTTAGCGTGGGCCGCAGCCGCGCGCTCTTTAACCTGGATCTGCTCGATCTGGATGATCAAGCGCGCCAGCACTTTCAACAGTTTAGGACTGACCTGACTTGGCAGTCGTCCAGCGCTACCCGAGTGCAGCTCGGTTGGCAGCGACGCTTGCAACAGGAGGTTAGCCGCACCCAGGTCACAGCGGAGCTCAACCGGACCCTGAACCGGCGCTGGTCACTGGACGGCCGTTTGGCCCAGAATGTGTCGGGCCGGGAGAAACCACTCGATTGGTCGGTGGCCATCAAGTACCAATTTTAAGCGCCGGGTCGTTACAGACCGCGGGTTTGTGGTCACCGTGCGACAGGGGTGCTCGCTGGAATCAGTCTGCTCAACAAGGCGAAAAAATGATAACCACTAGAACGGAGTTGGCGGCAAGATGACCACTTTTTTTTACCCCGAACAGGCGCACACGACCCTGTTTCAGAGCCCCGCCTGGCACCAGGCTTGGCACCACAGTTGGCGACCCATTCTGGAACAGGACCCCCAGCTTAACGCGATTTCAGTCGCCGGCGCCTATCAGACATGGGCGTCCCTTAAGGGGATTATACCGGTTTGCAGCTTAGTGCCGTTCGGCTGCCAGGGCCCCCGGTTGGGTTCGATGCGCAGCGAATACTGGCATCAAGTAGCGGCCATCGACAGCCGGCCGCCGAGTATTGAGGGCTGGCTGCAACGTGCCTTGCCCTTTGTTAAGCACCAGCTGTTGTTGCCCGATGTGCAGTTTAACAGCGCCAGCCACGAGGCGATTCGTCGCTTTGCTGCGGCCCATAAACTGACCCTATTAGAGCGCAACGAGTCGTTCGCCTATGCCGTTGACTGCCAGAGCCAGTCCTTTACCACCTATCTCGCGCAGCTCGGATCTAGTAGCCGCTTAAAACTCTTTAACCGCCGAAAGCGCTTGGCACAAGTAGGGCGTGTCCGGGTCGTGAACCGCTGGCCAGATATCACCGGCTTTATCGAGCAGATTAATGGCTTTCATCAGTCTCGTTGGGGCCGGCCCTGTTTCACGCCGCCAAATCGAATCTTTATCGAACAACTCTTGACTCAGTTAGTGGCTGACGGACATCGAGTGGATCTGTCAACGCTAATCGTGGATGAGCAGGTGGTCTCGGTGCTACTCGATCTAACCGTCAATAAGCGGACCTATAATCTGCAAGGGGGATTCTTGGAGTCTCGTTTCAACGGTATCTCCTTAGGCACCCTACATTTTGGTTACCAAATCGAAAAGGCTTTTTTGGACCCTGATGTACTGGCGTATGACTTTATGGCCGGAGACGGTAAAAATAGCAACTACAAGGAAAAGCTTGCCACCTTGAAGACCCAGTTGGTCGATTTGGCTCTGGTCAAGAGTCGCTGGTTGGCCGCCTGTTATCGTTTGAACGCACAAAAAAATCGTTTGTTAGATTAGTAGCCCGCGCGCTTTCGAAAATAATTCATTTGTGCCAGAGCTAAACGTTTATAACCGACCATAAGATCCTGCGTTAGAGCCTCGGTTTTATCCGCTGAAAAGTGAGTTCCTTGGCGCGCTCAATCCAACTGCAATATTGAATGAAATGGCTGATGTTGTCGGTAAAACTAAAGCGTCTTAGGGCAAAAATATCGTTACGCCGATGTCGGCCTATATCGATATAGCCGGGTTCGGACGAGAGCGCGGCGATCATCCCCGCCTTACGCACCATTTGTTTTTCACGCGCGCCAAAGTCGAGATCCGGCCGGCCGGTGGGGTAACAAAAAATGGGCACTGGATGGCGCAGTTCGTCCTGCAGTCGCTGCCAGCTTTGACTGATTTCACGGCGCGCATCGTCCTCTCCCATCTGAGTCAAGATCAGATGCCGGCAGGTATGGGGCCCGAACTGGATACAGTCCGATTCGAGTGCGCGCGCCTGGGCCCAGGTCATGGGTTGATAGCCGATCGGCGCGCTCGCGGGCACCCTCACCCCCAGAGTAAAAGCCAGCTGATCGAGGGCCTGGTGGGTCGATTCTATCGGTTGGCTCTTTAGGTGGCTTCTAAGCGTGCGGATGAATTGGCGTTTATGGCCCTCATCGTCTAACGCTGCGGCAAAGGATCGTGCTGCAAGGCGGATATTGACGTGGCTTAGTAGGGTGCGGGTAACGATAAATTCCAACTGATAGTCCCAGGACCAACTCTGCTTATCGAGCATGTCGGTCGCCATAAAGAGGGTAACCGGAATACGATAGCGTTCAAACAGGGGCAAGGCCAGTTCGGCCTGTTCTTGAAAGCCGTCGTCTAGGGTAAAGGCCACCGCACGCGGCGGTAAGGGTCGTTTATCGATCAGGGCCTGGGCCAGCTCGTGGATCGAAATGCCGGTATAGCCGTGGTGGGTTAAATAGCTTAGCGCCCGTTCAATGAGGGCTAACGGATGGCCGCGGACGCCGTGTCTTGGGTCGGCAATACGATGCAGCATAAAAACCGGAACGCATCGGCTGCGCAACGGTTGCATTAGCGTGCCGATAGGATGGGCGGCCAGGGCGCGTACGGTTAACTCGGATAGTGCTTTCCTTAACATGCTCATATTTATTCCATCAAATATAACCATTAACTTTGTCACAAAATGGGGCCTAGCAATAGAGTAGTTTTGGGATCGACTCTGCAAATTTCACTATGGAATATTTTTTATAATGGGCGGGCCGATTATTTTTGTTAGCCAGACTGGCAATTTTTGCCACAGCTTGATAAGCAATTTTAACTTGGGGTTGTCGGGGTTATGACTGCGCGAGGCTGTCCCTATCGTCGTGGGATAATACCAATAGTGTGCCACCGGCAGGGCGCCCCATTGTTTTTTGAATTTATAGGTATTGGCGTCTTGGGTCGAACGGCCAAAGTCAAAAAAACCATAACCCTCGGCGATGGCGTGGGTCAGGATTTGTCGGTACATCCACATGTTCATATTCAAGCCATTGACCGACCTAAGCGTGGACGCCCAGGGTATTTCGAGCACCTCCTGATAGCCCAGTAAAAAGCCCACTGAGACCGCCTTGGCGTCAAGGTAGCAGACTACCAAGCTGGCCTTCAATTCTCGTGCGGCTAACAGTTGAGCAAACCAGACCTTGCTATACACTGGGGTGCCTAGGTCGCGCATGTTGTGGGCGAACACTCGATAGAAGTCATCGAGCAATGCCGCGCCGCCGAAGCGCACAGCTGGTTTAGATGTCTTGGCCTTATTGACCTGCGCACGTACCTTTGCACCCAGTTCGGCCTCGAGGTCGGCGTCGCGCTCCGGCAGGCGCCGGATCATGCTGACTTTTTCATCGACGCAGGGGAATGGCAGGCCTGCCAGGGTGGTGCGAATTTCGATTTGGTCCAGTGCATCCGTTGTCACCAGATTGCGCGACTGCGCGATCAGTTGCTCGGCTATATCGCGGTAGGCCGTGAGTGGCCCGCCATAATTAAAAAAGCTAACCGATACCGCCTGCCGGCCAAAGAGTCGGCTGCGCATCAGGGTGACCGGCAGGCCACCGACGACCGTGCCCGAGTCGAGCGCGAGCAAAATTTTGCAGCGATGGCCAAAGGCCGTTTGGATGATGTTGTGAATGACCGGTAGATGATAGACGCTGGCCAGGTCGGCCTGCTGCTGCACGAAATTCTGCCAGAGCGGATCTTGGGGATCTTCTAGCCAGCGCCATGCAATGCTTTTGCCATAGTGAGCCAAGGTTCGGGTAAAGCGACTCGGCAACTGCGTTCTTGTAGCGGCTGCCGACTCTTGCAATAGACGGGTGGTTGCCAACCGGATCTGCGCGATGGCCAGCTCGGTGTCACGCACCGTGCAGGAGATGCTGTGCATCTGTAATTTGAGTGCATCAAGTTGAACCGCGTTCGCGCTAGCAGCCTTAAATAAGCGTGCGAGGCGACCCTTATCAGCCTGCGTTTTTTTTAATTTTTTTGCTAAGGCTTGGCTCTGCTGCTGTAAAGCTTTCAACTCGCCATAGACCTGCTCCGCCAACGGCGTGGCCAGACTGGCGCTATAGGCTTGTGGATCCTTGAGTATTTTTTTGACATCCATGTCGACTTGCTCCGCATTATGATAAGCCAATTAAGTCCCTGCCCGATGCATTAAAATCGGGTAGAATCGAATTCAGAGTTTACTGAACTTAGGCCGGCAAGGGTATCCACGGTCGGCCAATTGGCAAACCCCATTGGTAAAGGAGTGCCATAATGCGGTTTCGTTTCGCCCCCCCAACAGAGGTCTTTATTCGGGTCGGGCATTGGCTGCCATTGCTGCCGTTGCTACTGGTCTCTGCGCTGTTGCTGTGGCTGTTGAGAGACACCCTGACACCACTCCATCAACGTTGGACGGCATGGGATGGTGCCTACTCCCACGGTTATCTGTTGGTGTTAGTGTGCACGCTGATGATTGTGCGCGACCTGCTGCCCAAGCTGCACGCCAGCTCAGCCCATTGGCGCTATGTGCCATTGGTGCTAGTGCCCTCATGGCTGTGGAGCGTTGGGTATGCCACGCAACTGGGTGTGCTGCAACAGATCGCCTTGCCGGCCCTGTTGGTCTGCCTGGTCTTGCCGGTCATAGGCTTACGGCGACTTCCCAGCCTGCTATTGCCCTTTGCATTGCTATACTTGGCCATCCCGCTCTGGGAGCTACTCCTGCCGGTATTGCGCAGTCTCACTCGTGAGGTGGCGACTGTCGGCCTGCGCGTGCTCGAGGTGCCGGCCTATATCGATGGCTTTAACGTCAGCCTGCCCTACGGCACGGTGGTGATTGCCGGGAGCTGTGCCGGCCTCAGTTATCTACTGATGGGTCTGGTGCTGGCGAGCCTAAACAGCTACTACCGGCGCCATAGCCTAAAACATAGGATCATCAGTCTTGCTCTGATGGCGCTATTAGCCCTGGTTAGTAATTGGTTACGCGTCTTTGCCCTGATCCTAATTGCCTATTATAGCCAGATGAAAAACCCGCTGGTGTATGACCACGGTAACTTCGGCTGGTGGATTTTTGCGGCGGTGTTTTGGCTCTATTTATGGCTTATCCAGCACTTGCCAGAGCATCCCGCAGAGGTCGCTCTCACGCCGGTCTCGCCCTCATTGCGCGCAACCCTGCGCGACGGCCCTATTCTGTTGAGCACCGCCGCGTTGGCTCTGGCGCTGCCCCTGTGGTTGTTGGCGCACAGCGAGCCACGCAGCGATGCCCGGCCGAATACAGAGTTGCCCTCCGATTGGTTGGCCGTATCCGCAGCCCATGCCAATGACCAGTATCAGCCCGAATACACCGGGTTCGATCAGCCTCACTATTGGCAGACCCAATGGTCCGATCGAACCTGGTTGATTGGCCAGCTGGTCTACTTTCAGCAATATCAGGGTAAGGAGCTGATCACTGCGCGCAACCGGATAGTGCCGGTCGATACCGGTGCCATGAACCGCACCGCACTGCGCTTGCCCCAGGGGGAGCAGAGCGGATTGGGCGTGCTGATAATACCGGGCCAAACAGATCGCCTAGTGGTCTTTGGCCACCAGATCGGCAAACGCCTTGCACTCGAGCCCTGGGCTGGCAAATGGGCGCAGTTTGGTGAAGTGCTGGCCGGTCGGCCCAATGTTGCGCTCTGGTATGCCACCACCGTCTGCCGCCACCAGAAATGCTCAGCCGAACTTGCCGCCCTCAATTCTCAGCCTGCGCCGGTTCTGGGCTGGGTGACGGCAACGGCGCTCTATTGATTTTGCTTCAGAGCAACGAGCCGCCGGCACGGACCTCAGACTGGACCCTAACGCCAGCCCGATAAGCGCGCGCGAAATTTTCTCGGGCTGTCGCTGGCGTCGTTGTGCAGGGCAATACGCAACAACTGGTGCGGTTGTAGACTGCCGAGCCGGTTGATGCCGTTCTCGGTTGTTACAGCCGCCTGGTAGTGCTCTTTAACGCGCTCTAACACGGCGGTGTCAAAGTCCCCATTGGGATAACAAAACAACTTAATCGGCTGGCCCAGCCGGCGCGCCAAGCGGTCCTTGCTGGTGGCGATTTCCTGGTCCAAGACCGTCGCCGCCAGGCCCTTGTTGAGACGCCGGTGGCTGCCGGTGTGGCAACCGATCTCAACCAGGCCACTGGCCGTTAGGGCGGCCAGTTGAGTCCAGTCCATCAGCGCCGGGCCGTTGGAAGCCAACGCACGCGACCAGCCGATGGCCTCCAAGGCGCTAAATAGCGCATCTTCCGTATAGGCCTTGAGTTGGCCTATGCATTGGGCCACCCGCTCGGGCGAATAGGGCAACTCAATAAGCCGTGCCGCCTGGGTGAACAACGGGTGACTGCGCAACGCCGGCGATTTAGCTGCGATCAATTCTGACACTATATTGGGCCAGAACCGAAAGGGTGTGCCGACCTTATCGGCCACGACAAAGACCGTCGCCGGTACCCGGTGGTGTTGCAAGATGGGCAAGGCAAATTCGTAGTTGTCGAGCCAGCCGTCATCCAAGGTGATGGCGCACGCCTTGGCTGGTAGTGGCTGACCCCTGTCCGCTCTAGTCAACCAGTCGCTTAATGACACCAGTTCAAACAGTTTTTTGGCCTCCCGCAAATGCATGGCGAATACCTCGGGGGTGACCACCATGCCAGGCTCTTCCAGGTCATAGCGGGCATCGGCTTTAGGCAGGATGCGGTGGTACATTAACACCCAGAGTTTCGCCTCTTGATTAGCTCGATTGTGTTCACCAAAAGAACTGGCGGCGAAAGTTAGCATGCCTTTAGCGCAGTATTTAATTGGACTCATCGGGTAACTCCCTAGGGCTTAAAATAGTGCTGGAGCTCATGCCAAAAGGGTTTCAGATCACCGAGCCGATTGACCTCGAATCGTTGATTGCGAAAACGGGGCGCAGCAAAGTCGACTAAGCGTTTCAATTTGGCCCGAAACGAATGGGGCCGCTTCAAAAAAATATAGAGGCTGTCCAGGTCGCCCATCAACCACCGTAGACGTTGTTGTTCATTATAGTGATTGTTGGCGACTATCGGCTCACCGAAAAAACCGCTCACCAATTGCATCGGGAAATTAACCCCCGCATCGATCGCCAATTGTAAGGAGCCCCAGAAGCGAGTGTTCACTTCCATCAGATAGGGCGTACCGTCCTCAGCGATGCGAAATTCGACCATGGCCACGCCGTGCCAGTTCGCCGCTGAGAGCAGGGCACTGGCATGTGCCTGCAGGCGCTGGTCAACCTTAGCCGCCTGACTCAACACGCTAACGCCGCCCTCCGGCGGTTTTTCGCGCAGCCGTTGGTGCGCAAAGAACTGTATTGCTTGACCCTGATGGTAGAGACAAAAGAGCCCCGCGCCCTGGCCGGGGATAAATTCTTGCAGCATAAAGGGATGCTCGGCTAAGTAGCGATCGGACTGGCATACGCGGTTAAAATCCTGCGCCGAGTGTAACACTCGCACGTGCGTGCTGAGCCACCGATCGCCGAGAAAAATCTTCGACAGGCTGGGTTTTAGAACCACGGGATAGACCAGAGTGGTCGGATCCAGTTCGGCCAGTCGAGTGTAAAATCGGCTGAGTGGAACCGGGATGCCGAGCACTTGAGCGGATCTCACCAAGCGACTCTTATCGGCCAGTTGCATCACCCGTGAATAGGGTGCAAAGGCCATGGGCAAGTCGGGTAATCGCTCGGCATTTATCAGCAGTAATTGACTGGTCACCTCGGTGGTAGGGATCACCAGGTCGAACTGTCCGTTTAGACAGTTGGCCTTGACCCAGCACACAAAGGCCTCTGGCTGGTCGACAGGACTGGGGTAGCGCAGGTAGCAACTGGCGTATTTTGACCGACCCGCGAGGGCCATGGCGCTGACATCGGCAGTGACCAGGCGGGCGCTTCGATAATGCGATCCCAAGGCGCGGGTGACCGCGAGGGCGCTGCGTTGGTCGGCATCCATAACCAAGATAGTTCGCTGATTCGAATCCATTCGATATCGCCTAGTAATTTCTCGGCAGTGTATACCAAATAAACTGCCCCGGGGAGGGGTAGGCATGAGGACCGGATCACTCATATAAAAAAAATAAAAGACTCAACAGTGACAAGGCATTATCAATCTATTGGGCCGTTCTATTTGACAGCTATGCAGATAAAAAAGCCAACCCTCAGGCTCAGGAGGTTTAGCCAAGACTGCAAAGGTAAACTGGTTCACAAAAACGAAAAAAAATAACATGACCGGTGAATTCAAGCCAAACACTATTAGCTTTTACAGGTTCCAGGTCGTAAGCTTTAGCCCTTATTGTTTTCACTGGATCAATGGAATGACCAGTCCCAAGCCAACTATTTTGCATGTTATCGACACCACCGGTCCCGGTGGTGCCGAGACCGTGTTTCTCAATTTAGCCGATGCGCTGCGTATCGATGGCTACTCGACACTGGCCCTGATCCAGGGGCCGGGTTGGTTGCAACAGCAACTTCAAAACCGGCAAATCCCCTTTGTGATCATAGCGCCCAGTGGTTGGCTCTCTATTGGCTACTATTGGGCCGTCTATAGATTAATGAAACAACACCACGTTAAGTTTGTTCAAGCCCATCTGCTCGGGTCCGCTCTAACATTTGCCTTATTGCACCTAGTGACTGCCATACCCGTCGTGGCCACCTTGCATGGCCATGTGGATGTGGATCCCAATGAGCGCTTTGTGGCGCTAAAACGATGGCTGCTGCGTAGAGGTTTGCATAGGGTGGTGGCAGTGAGTCGCCAATTAGCTGAGTACCTGGCCGACCGGAAGCTATTTGGTCGGCACCAGCTCGTGGTGATACACAATGGTATTGACGTTGCTCAGTATCAGGTAGCCAGGAGTGGACGGCTGCAACAGGAACTGAGCTTGCCGGCACAGGCCAAGTTGGTTGGCAGCATTGGCAATATTCGGCCGGCTAAGGATTATCCCAATCTTATCCAGGCTGCCGCGGTGCTATTGGCGCACAACTTAGATGTCCATTTTGTCATCGCAGGCCATCCCAAGGAACCCTTGCAATCGAGTCTGTATGCCTTAGTGAGTAAGTTGGGCATAGACAAAAATATACATTTTTTAGGTTTTATGGCGGACACCGCCGAATTTCTGGCTCAATTAGATGTCTTTGTATTGGCCTCAAAAAGTGAGGGGTTTTCAATTTCCACCTTAGAGGCAATGGCCGCCCGAGTGCCCATTGTCGCGACACGATGTGGCGGGCCAGAAGAAATACTGCGCCCCGATATCGATGGTCTGCTTGTCGAGACCTCCTGCCCGCGACAACTCTCGAGTGCAATAGCGCAACTGCTTGAACGGTCTACCACTGGCCCCTCAAGCATTGGACCCTTTGTGGCCAGTGCCTACGATAGGGTGACATCGGACTTCAGTCTAACGTCCATGATTGAACAATACAGGGCTCAAATTCAGACTGATATGCTCAACCTAAGGTAGGGTCATTGTTGATGAAAATGCTGAGCGCCATCCCCAGACAAATAAACAGTCGCTTTGGCTCAAAGCAGGGTTTAGTGAAATATGTGTATTTTGGCGTGCGCATGCTACTCGGCAGCTATGGTCGTTTCGATGTAAAAAAACTTGGTAGGCCGCATAGGTTAGTATTTGTCTGCTCGGGTAATATCTGCAGAAGCCCCTTTGCGGAGGGCGTGGCCAAAAAGGTTGGCTATAGCGCGATATCCTTTGGGCTCGATACCCGAGGTGGCGATGCAGCGGATGCTCGCGCCATGGCTATTGCCGAGCAAGAGGGCATCGATCTAAGGACACATAGAACCACTAAGGCCTGCGACTATGTGCCGCACGTCGGCGACCTGATTGTGGTTATGGAACCTAAACATTTCGGCCTATACAAAAAGCTCAAGCTCGATATCCCCGTTACGCTGTTGGGACTGTACGGACCGAAGAGTCTGCCCTATATTCAAGATCCCTACTCAGCGAATGAGGCATATTTCGCTCGATGTCAAAAAATAATATTGCATAAAACAACCAAGCTTATTGAATATGTCTCGCAGTAACCCTAGCTACACGTTAGAGCGATTTTATTTTATCAATATAAAACCCATGTGGTCTTATTTTTGGCATGAACACCCTGCCTTTTGGTGCATCTGCGGCTATCTGTTCTTCGAATACTTCCGCCCCCAATCGATATATCCGATGATAGACTTTCTGCCCTGGACAAAATTATTCTTAATTCTATCCTTGGTGCTTTCAGTGGCAGATGGTAAGGCGCAAGCTAAATTTTCCACGATACACTTTATTTTATTGTTGCTTACCCTATGGGTTTTTTTGTCCTACTCTTATGCTTATGACAAAGCCTTTTATCAGGCGCATATTATAGACTACCTGCAGTGGCCAATAATATTTATCGCCATTACACGAATTGTTTCGACCAAAGAACGATTCTATGTTTTTTTAATGATATTTTTTGTCTGCAACCTGAAACTATCGATCGGCACGGCCAAAATATGGCTAATGAGTGGCTTTGCCAATATGGGCGGCAACTTAAATGGGCCGGCGGGTTTCTTTCAGAATTCAGGAGAGCTGGCGATCGAAATGCTGATTATGTTCGGCCTAGGCTTGGGGTTATATAAGGCGTACTTTAAAAATGAGCAACGTTTTGGCAAATTCATCATCATATTGGCGATCGGCACGTCCATTGCAACCCTCATTGGCGCGGGCAGTCGGGGGTCGCAAATCGCCCTTATTTTTATGGTCCTAATCTGGTTTCGAAGTGCACTCCTTAAGCCCACGCAGTTAATTCTTGGCGCTACTATTATATTAATTGTATGGCTGAATTTTCCCGAGGCACAAAAAGCGCGTTTTTCTACCATCGGAACCGATCGGCCGAGTCTGCAGCGACAGCTCTATTGGCAGAACGGTTATGAAATTATTCGCTCCCACCCGATAGGAGGGGTGGGGTTTTATGGCTATATTCCGTATTACTACGATCACTTTCCAGATGACATGCTCTACGCCTCCGTCGGTTTGCCGCACAACATCTTTATTCAGGTTGGCACCGATCTTGGCCTGGTTGGGCTGCTCCTCTATTGCGCACTGATCTTGGCGCCATTGCTTAAAACGCGACCCTATTTCGCTGCGCACGCCAAAGGCTCGGCCCCCATAAGGGTCATTAGGCCGATCTTAGCTGGCCTGAATTATGGTTTTGTGGGCTTCTTGGTGGCGGGTCAGTTCGTGTCGGTGGTCTATTACCCCTATATGTGGATTTATTTGGCCCTGACGGTCAGCGCCACTGGTGCCTTCCCGCTACCGAGTGGCAGGGCACGCTAATGCGCTTATTTTATTTGGATTCAGCCCGTGCGGTCTTGATGCTCCTTGGTGTCGTCTTACACGTATCATCTGTCTACTCGGTGGGCAGTAATTGGTGGGTGGTCTCGGCGGATGCCAGCCTAATTTACAATTATCTTAATAGCGCAATCCATACCTTTAGGATGCCGGCATTCTTTCTCATTTCGGGTTTTTTTAGCGCTATGGTGATCTCGAAGAAAGGCCATCGGGAATTTATTAGGTCTCGATTCGCACGATTAATTGTCCCCGTAAGCGTTTGCGCATGGCTGATAAATTACCCTCAATCGGTATTTTTAAATCGCTATGGAAACCGCAGCGTTTATTTCTTTACTGACACCGGCTGGGTCTATCATCTGTGGTTTCTAAACTATCTGTTTATCTATGTGATTCTGTTGTATGGATCTAAACTATGGCTATTGAAAACGCCAGTCAGGCTGAGGCTGCCCAGCCTTTTATACGATAACCTTGCCAACCTGATGGCCTCCGCTCTGGTCGCTATGTTTGGCATACACCTGTTGGCCTCTTTTTGTCAGCTTAGATATCATGAATATTTTGGTCGGCTGGAAATCTATGGGCTCAGCCTGTATGGGCTAATGTTCTTGATCGGTGTCGGTACCTATTACAATAAGAAGCTACTCTCGACGGTCGTAGACAGTAGCGCGCTCGGATTGATCCCCTGTGGCATTCTTCTCACCCTTGAGATGCTGTATTTCCACACGATGAACTCAAAGCTCGGCACGGCATTAGTTATGGCGACTAGCATCGTCCTGGGAATTTGGATGAGTGCAATTGTCTTAGCGTTATTCAAGAGATATCTAAATTTTTCCAATAAATATATGTCTTTTATCTCCGGTGCTTCATATAGCATTTACTTGCTGCATCACCCATTGGTCTTGCTCTTTGGTGCCGTATTTAACCGACTTTATTGGAATATTCATCTTGAAGCGTTGATCTCGATAGTGGCAATCTTTGCCATTACATCATTAATACATGGATATTTAATATCGAAGTACCGAATTCTGTCGTTCTTACTTAACGGAAAATAATGGCTATCAAGGATGATCCAATGTTTAAAAAAATTCAGTCTATCTATGTCGCCCGCCATTACTATTTCGCGGACCTAAGATTTCACCTTTCTCGCTCTATTGGGCCCTATGTTTTTTTGGCTATGTACAGATTTGCTTTGATCTACAACAGGTCTGCAGCATTAGCATATCTCTTAGCGTCCTTGCGCAGTCGGGTTACTGAGACCGGTTTGACCTTGCTTAAGGTGAATCTACAGGCCATTGTTGCGAACTATTTTTCAGCCAATAAACTGGTTTCGAAAAACCCAAAGCCAAGTCGAATGTTTGACCGTTTACTCGTTGTTGCGTACCCCACGCCGAATCGAAAAGGCCTGGTATTTATAAAGTTTACCGAGACCTTTCATATTCTATTACTGGACCCGACGACTGTGAGGCGGCTCCTGCGTGATTACCATCTAGTGCTCGAACCGAGCTGGTCTGGCTATGCATTGCCTGAAATTTTAGCCTGGACCGCCTTTGCGCAGAGTAAGATATTTATTGAATGTGCCGAGAAAGATGATTTCAGATTGATTAGCGAACTCAAGGGGAACTTGGTGCCATTGCGAATAGGTTCGGGTGATTGGGTTGACTATGGCGCCACCTCAGCCGAGGCTTACCGATCGCCAACAGCAAAAAAATACGATATCACACTCGTAGCAAACTTTAACCCAATTAAAAGAATACACGTATTCTTTCGCATGCTGAACAAGATTACGGCCCACAAACCCATTAAGGCTGCGCTGGTGTGTGCAAACTTTGGCAGTCAGCGCCTGGCAGTGGAAAAGTTGCTGAGCTTACATCGTCACCTCGAAATTAATTACTTTGTCGATCTAAACACTGCGCAATTAAATGAGATTCTGCTCGAATCTAAATATGTCAGTTTGCTGACCTTAAAAGAGGGCAGTAACCGCTCGTTGTTCGAAGCCGTGGCATTAAACTGTCCGATAATCTTCTG
>Ga0208544_10000439_pt1 | contig 32885 bp, 27 predicted proteins | sample DEB08_DNA_9_FD_184526 | JGI IMG/M metagenome (GOLD analysis project Ga0208544, IMG submission 184526) | Aqueous microbial communities from the Delaware River and Bay under freshwater to marine salinity gradient to study organic matter... | ecosystem: Environmental > Aquatic > Marine > Coastal ... | reverse complement strand
TCAAAGCTTTAACTGTTTTATTGAGTATTATCGGTGCAGTGATATTTTTAGTGATGTTTTGGGTATATAGAAAAAATCTTGAAATGAGGAAATATGGTTATGTTCAAGTACTCTACAGTCTTGATACGCAAGCAGATTCTAAGAAAGCCCCAAAGAAATTTTATACAGATATATATAATTTGTTTAAATCATATCTCAAAAATGAGAAGAAAGCATGATTTGGAAGCAAAAATATCAAAGATATGAAAAGCAAGCTTTCCAAGAAAGAGTTTGATATACTCGACCTGGTCTACAACGTAGAATACAATCGAGGAAAAGATTCTCCAAAATATAGAAAAAAAATACTCAAAGAATTACATGAATACTTTGATAAAAATATTGTGTAGCAGATCTATATATGATATAATTTATACAGTTAATATAAATAAAATATACTATGCTAGAAAAAGAAATAAAAATACTTGATATTAATCAAGAAGAGATTATCGCAAAGCTAGAAGCTTTTGGTGCCAAGAGGACCTTCGAAGGATTTGTTCATGACGTGTATTATGATTTTCCAGATGACCAAGATCACAAAATGGAAGAAAATAAACGACTCTTTCGAGTTCGAAAAAAATGAGAAGTACACATGTATACAATCAAGAGAAAACGAAATAAGAAAAAAGATGGTGGAGAAGAAGGAGTAAAAATAGCTGATGAGTGAGAAAGAGAAATATCTGACGTAGAGAGTTTTCAAAAAGTACTCGATAAATACGGTATGGCAAAGATACGAGAAAAAAAGAAATTTAGAATCTCGTATCAACTTATGCATCTCGAGTTTGATATTGATGACTACTTCATCTGAGACAATTCAAAAATTATTCCACCTCTGCTAGAGATTGAAGCTCGAAGCAAAGATGAACTTGATATTATGGTTAAAAAACTATGACTCCAAGATCACCAGATAGAAACATGGGGTTCTCGAAAACTCTTTGAACACTACGGACAAGAATATAACTACTTCTAGTCTGATCTTCAAAACATCAAAAATAACAAAAAAATCGCTGTTTGGTCTGCGATTTTTTTGTTATTTTTGATGTTTTATATACTGATCTAATCAGTTTTTAATAGATCATAGATAGCAGCGTAGTTATCGATATCTTTGATTCACATTTCTTTGTTACCACTTCATAGTGTATAGATTCATACGTTTCAGTTCTTGAATATCTTGTTTACAAATCCTTGATTTTTATCGATGAAGTTAAACTTTCTATAGAGTATAGAATGACGTTTTTTGTAAATAATTCATGAGCCAAACATCACTCGGTCTTTTTCAAAGTTGTAGTATTTCACCTTGATAGACCATACCGTGAACCCGATAAGTATCAAACCTGGTATAAGTGCTATTCAAACAGTAAATACTGAGGCTATGAGCGTCAGTAATATTAACCCGAGCACACTGTTTCATATATCTTGTTTAGCTGTCTCTTGTAGGGTCGTATCAATGCTTTTAAGATTAAGCATGCTGTCTATGCTATCGTGGGTAGCAAATAGGTCAGGAGTATATTTACAGCTAAATGAGTTCGACGATATGATCATATCAGTTATCTGAGATCATACACCCAGCAGACCCAGTACTCACATTTTTTTCTTTTGAGTATTATCAGCGACCGCTTCTTCTCATGAAATATTGAGAGAAATATCTCAGAGCGCTGAAAGAGGATATTTTTTTGTTTTTATTCATTTTATATGTCGTAGCAGAGAGTATTTTTTCTCGATAAATATGATCCCAGATCGAGAGAATACAAAATTTTCTCTTATCTCTCTGATGTATCTCTTTGCCGCAAAGTAGAACATGTTATACGCATATTTGAGTCCAAATAAAACAGCAAACAAGGCCATGAATCATGTGGCAGATCATAGTATAATTCAGCTCATTCCACTCCCTGCTGATAGCATGGATGCTAGAGTAGTGGTAACAATAGCACCTAGAATAACAATAGCTATAACTATAGCAGCGCCAATATTACTTTTTAAATAATCGAGTAAGTTAAAATTTGCTTTGAGGTCTTGTACCAGTTTATCTGGTGTACCATTGTTAATACCAACTTTTGAAAGAATATCTGACTCAAGAGAAGCTGTTTTTTTAATGTTAGCAAATGTGATAGGAGTTTGTGATCCGATAGAGTAAAACTTTATACTACAGGTTCAAAGTGCTTTATCTAAAAGATTTTCTTTTATAATAACTGACGTTATTTTTTCTACGCTAAATGAGGTATGGTGGTTGGCAAGGCAGTTGAATTGTTTCTCAATACTTGAAGTATCAACTATAAAGCTAGTATATAATATAGCAATTGTTTTCATTGTAATACCTGCAATAAGCATTGGTATTATAATATAAATAAAACTCGGCTCAATAATATATAGTAAGAGTCCTGTTAAAATAGATGAGCTGATTATCCCGATAGTAGTCCTCAGGAAATTCATTTTGTAGCTAGAAGTAAATTCTTTGTTATAATTGAGCGCTATTTCAGTCTTATCTATATATCATATCAGGCTATCAGGATTGTTAGATTTTGCTTTGAGACTAGCATCTTTTTCTCGAGGTATAATATTATCTTTGAGGTATTTAATACTCTTCATCATTTTTTCTCATCCGGTCATGTTTTTAAATACCACCTGGTTGTTTTCTCACTGACAACTCACGACAATATCATGAAGTCCAAATATTTTAGAGAAAAATCATTGTTTATTTTCTGTGTCAGCGACGTTTTCCATTGGTATAAAAGCAAAATGCTTTGAGAGAAATCATTCTTCGTACACAATAGTATCTTTAAATATACTGTATTCTCGTTTTTTAAGGTCCATAAATTTTATATATATATAACCAACAACAAGTCAAACATATATGAATACTATAAAGTAGATAATAGGGTATTTAGATAAAAGTCATATTATACTATCAATTCAAAATCTTTCAAGAAGACCTCGTATAACATACATAAGTACGAATAAGTTTCATATAAATGCTCCAAATATTTCTCAAACAATACCAAGAATATGAGGTTTTGCTTTTTGTACGAGCTCGTCTTGTTCTAGATGAAATCCATTTTTCTGCATCATAGCTTGCAAGTGTGTATAGACTCAGGTCGTGTTGTTTATTTGAGAAAAAGCAATTTCACTACTCGCTGAACCAGCGGTTTGTACGGCTATGTTACCGGTCTTAAATATTTTGTGTTGTACAAAAGGGAGAGAAGCTCATACAATACTTACTTTATCCAACTGTACCTCTACACTGTTATCACTAAAGAGTGTCCCCGAGTTGTAGATAATTTTGGTAGCCGTGATGATGTAGCTCTCTTTTTTGTATTTAATGAGCGTGAGTCCATAACTCACAGCTGCGAGGAGAGCTGCGATAGCGGTTACTATGAAGGCAGGAACAAAGAAGGCTCATGCGAATATTGATAACACAGCGACTACTCCAAAGAAAAATACTCATCCATTAAAGAGTATAAAACTTGTTTTATGAGGTTTTATATTTACATCTTGTTCAGGAGCTTGTGCAGCTTCTTGTTTCACCGGAGCAGGGCTTGGTGCTACAGGGTCAGCTGCTACGACAAATACTTCACTACAATTGGCACATTTTGCTTTTTTTCATAGGTGAGATTCATTCAAATTGTAGTCCTTGTTACAGTGAGGACATTGTGTATGTATAGACATTTCCAGAAAATTAAATAATATATGTGTATATCTTAGCATTATTTAGCTTAAAATCAAAATGAATAAGAAAACTATAACACATCTCAAACTTCCAATACAAGATGATAGCGTTACACCGGGGCGACCTGACATGAATTGGTGAATAAAAATGTTTGTACTTGGCTGAGCTTTTTTTATTGGAATCTATGCTCTATTTTATGGTTTTGCTCATCTAGTCGTTGGAAATATTAGTCTCGAGCAAGAAGGGAAGTATTTTGGAGACAGCTATATTCAAGACGATGCACAGTTGTTTGACTTTAATAGCCTTACTTCCTACACTGGCTGACTTTGAGAAGACTATAGTGTATATATTCAAAGTATGTGAATGGTAAATGCACTTGCCATACCAGGTTGAGACATTATCCTCACGACAGAGTTCTTAGAAGAGATAGAGTATGAAGAGGAGCTCTTGTTTGTATTAGGTCACGAGAGAGAACATGTCAGTGAACGACATGTTATGAAATGAATGCTCACTCATATACCACTCCAACTCACGCTCGCGTTTTTAGGTTTTGAGTTTGATAGTTCACTCATAACCGACCAAGCAGGGAAGTTTATCGATAAGTCTCTTGAAACCCAGGCTGATGTAGGTTGAGTAGCGTTTATGAACGAACTATGACTCAACCTAGAATGCAGTACAGCATTTTTTACTCGTAATTCATGATGACTCCTAGAGACCTACCTAGAATTCGACTCATGACACCCCATCACCCAACGACGGATCTGATATATCAACTCGCAAGCCAAAAAATCATGAAATAATCAAGATTGTACCCCATTTGATAATTCAGCTTATATACAAGATGAGATAGAAGATTAAATAAAATAAAAACCACTCATATACGAGTGGTTTTTATTTTGTCTGAGTTTTTTATGAATTTGCTGCTATATCATCTAGCTTTGAGTGAGGAAGTTCTCATTCAATGTGTTCTTTGATTATTTGGAGTGGTTCAAAGAAGTTGTCTAGATTGAGACCAGATTTTCGAAGAGTAGCGTAGCTCATAAGCTTTTTGAGAAGTTGTTCGTCGAGATCTTGAGTTTCATCGAGAATATCACTTCCGTACCGTTGGGCAAAGTACTCAGCGTTGTGTATTTGATGATCTCAGGCGATAGTAATGGGAATAATCATAGAATGTATTCCAAATGCAGTCAGCTCCCAGAGACTGGTAGCACCTCACCTGGTAATAGCTACATCGATATTTTTGAGTATTTTACCGAGTCGTTTTTGTGTGATAACATCGTGCACCAAAGTATTGGGGAATGCTTTGAACCTATCTCTGAAGTGCATGTTTTTATCTCAGAGTACTATATGAAACACCATATCGGGTACATGTGGGAGTACTTTGAGTAGATTTTCAAATATTCTCGTTGACCCTTGGCTTCCAGCCATAACCATAACCGTGAGTTTCTCGTTTTGAGCAACGTCGAGGTTTTTTAGGTAATCGATCAGCTCAGGATTAAGAATCTGCCCACTCAGTATATGTTTTGGATGATTTTCGATAGTAAGGGGGTTTTCAAAAGTATAGAATACCTTTGTCGCTATCTTTGCTATGAGTCTATTAGCGAGACCATTTTTTACATCTGATTCGTGGATATAAATTTTTTTTCTTCGCATCCAAGCTGCAATACAAAGTGGAAGCGAAACATATCATCCCTTAGAAAATACAATATCTATATTGTGTTTTGAGATCAGTCCAAGCCCTTGAAATATACCAGTGAGGTTTTTAAGCGGTTCGTAAAAGTTTCTCAAGCTAAAGTAGCGTCGTATCTTTCCAGCTGAAATATCATAAAACTTAATTTTATGCGTTCGAGCCATTTCTTGCTCTCAACCACCTTCTTCTCAGACCCAGATAAAATTGTATTTGCTTTCTTCTTTCAAAAAATTAAATACAGCTGCAAGTGGCACTACGTGTCAGAGTGTTCCACCACCTGTGAGAGCAATAGTTTTTTTATTATTTTCCATAATATTATAGTTTTAGATAACTAGATAGCTTTATTATAAATAAATTTACCTTATTTACAAATCCTATTTTCATGACACACTTGAAACTCAATAGGGAAGCGATAACTCATACCATGGCACCAGCTAAGATATCGAGTGGCCAATGGACTCAGGCAATAACTCTTGAAATATTCATGAGAACAGCCAGCACTAAAAACATGTATCAAAGTTTTTTATATCCAGCTAAAAATAATCCAGCGAGAAAGCTAAACGATACGGTAGCATGATCTGATGGAAAGCTCGCATCTGGGATATGGTTGAGTATAAGTTTCGCTGAACCGGTGAGAGCTGACTCAGGTCGAGCCAGATCTACAAACTGTTGTATAAAAACAGAGATCATAATAGCTCACATACAACCATAAAATATATGCAGTAGGTCTATTTTTTTAGATTCTTGTCTTTTATAGACTATCCATGCTGTGATCAGGAAAACAGGGATAAGAAAAATAGGAGCATCAGCAAATATGTAGATAATTTTTTCTATCATCGGATATTCAAGCAGTCAGTGGAGTGAACGTAATAGGTCTGTGTTTAATTCTTGGAGCATATTTTATTTTAATTGAATGAGTAATCTAAGAACATCATAATCCATATTGCATATAAATAAACATTTATTTACAGATATTTTCAAGCTTGAGAGCAATCTCTGGCTGTACTCAGCTGAGCTTTACTATGTCGAGAGTTTTGTAGCTATGAATAAATTTGAGTATTTTTTGTACTGTGGGGTCTTTGTCTTGGTTTTTTAGATTTCACAGCAGTTGCATGACCTTTAGTTTTGCGAGCAGTATCTTTATAGAGAGCTTGGTATCATCAGCCATAGTATGGATGATAGGTATGATTTCAAATATTTCGAGATGCTCTACTCAAGGAGCGGTTGAGTTTTTTATAAGAGCTATGAGCTCAAGATAACTGTTAATCTCCCTAAATAATTTATTTTCTCCGTTAAACTGTGAGAGTATTTTAATATTTTTTATGTTAGATATATCACTCTTGCTATCGGTAATTATTTCAAAGTTAATAACATATCATACATCGACGCATTTTTCTGTTTTAGAATATTTTTTACTACACATTATTTTTCCATACATATCTGAAAATACGGTGTAGAGAAGCTTCCCATCACGCATTTTATGAATCTTTAGCACAATTCCAGAGCTTTTAAAAACAGACATATATCTTTGTTTACAAATACAGGCTCTATTATAGCCAAATCTTTTGATTTTCGAAAAAAAAAGATATAATAGTTATAATATATTTTTTAAGTCCAATCCCGTCATGGCAGATCTAAAAATGACAGAACAAGAAGTTGATAGTATTATACTAAATTTTCTTGAAAAGCATTCAGAAACAGTAGAAGTAGAACCAAAAGTATTTCTAGATTTACTCAAACATTCTCTTTCTCTCAATCTTATGGAGAAAAAACGAGTGATCGATGCTGTTCCAACACTTTCACAGTTTCAGTTCGATGAACTCGCAAAAGTATTTACAGAGGAACGAACCAAGTTTAGAGAACTTGCAAAAGAACATCCAGAAGATATCAAAAAACTTCTCGCTAAACAACAAGCAGAATGGATGCAACTATGAGATCTGTATACAGCCGAGGCTGAAAAAAATACTCTTGAAGATGCAAATAAACTCAAAGAAGAAGAAATTAAAAAAAGCCTAGGATTATAATGAAATACCACTTTTCCACCTATATAGAAAAACCAAACAGAGTTGATATGTATTTATCAGCTCTTTTTGACGATTTTTCACGAAGCTATGTTCAAAAGATTATAGACCAATGACAAGTCAGCGTAAACTGAGTACAAATCTCTAAAAATCTTAAAATCAAAAATCAAGATGAAATAACACTGACAGTAGTTATTCAAAAGCTCGAAGAAGTTTGACCAGAAGATATTCCACTTGATGTTGTGTATGAAGATAGTGACTTTATGGTGATCAATAAAGATGCTGGTATCAATGTGCATCCTGTTCCATGAGAAGGATGAAAGTCTGGAACAATAGTAAATGGAGTATTACATCACTGCGGTGAAAAAATGCCATGTATTAACTGAGTGGAGCGACCAGGTATTGTCCACCGACTCGATAAAGACACTTCTGGACTCCTCATGGTAGCAAAAACTGATACCAGTATGCGAGAGATTTCAGAAGTTATTAAAGCAAAACAAGTAGGAAAGTACTATATCGCTATTACAGCAGGGAAAGTAAAAGAGAGAAAATTTACTATTGAGAGTTTTATAGGTCGAGATCCAAACGATCGTCAAAAAATGACAGCCCGAAATCCAGTCAATCCACGAGATGCTCTCACGCATGTTGAGCTGATTGATTTTGTGGATAATAAATACTCAGTCCTTCGAGTGAAGCTCGAAACAGGTCGAACTCACCAGATCAGAGTACATCTAGCCTCTATTGGCTACCCAATACTCTGAGATAGCAAATATGGGAACCTGCGAGTCAACAAAGAAATTGCTACACGGTACCAACTCCACCGACAAGCACTCCATGCATTTGAACTAGAATTACCTCTCAAAACAAAAACTCACCATTTTAAAGGTGAGCTCAAAGCTGACATGAACCGAATAATAGGAGATATAGTATTATAATACTTTTATTTAAGAACATCATTCACTAATTCATCTATATATTCATCTATATTATCTAGATCATCAACTCTCAGTACTTTTTCATACATTCACAGTGACATAGTAGGTATTTGGCGATCTGTTGTTGTTAGTAAAATCATCTTCTTTCCATAACCAAATGTAAAACCAGCTTCAAATCAGAGGTTGATTGATTCATTGATTCCAATTACTAAACTTTTTTTAGCATCTTTCACTGCAGATATATTTTGTTCAAACTTATCCATTTCGGAACCATTTTGTTTTGTATCTCTTTGAGGTAGATGACAAGTCACTCACTTTTCTTCGAGCTTATTACAGAGTTTAGGGTTAAACTCTCTATTCCATTCTGATTTCAGCGTTGATGTTATAAAGACGTCTTTCATGATTATTAAATTATTAGTAAGAATATTTTTAATATTATATTTATTTTCATCTATCAACAAAATTATATAACATTCACCATATTAAAGAATGGTAGCATTATGGCCATGATGAGGGTACCGATGATGGCCCCGACTCATACGATTACGATTGGTTCTATGGCTGTTTGGATATTTTTTACTATGTCATCTATCTCTTTGTTGAATTGGATAGAGAGTTTGGTCAGGAGAGGTGCCATTTTACCGGTTTGTTCTCAAATCTTTACGACCGATGAAAGTGCAATAGGGAAGTATGGATTTTCTTTTCAGAGAGCTATTTCATTGACTCACATGAGTTCAGATAACTCCACTCATTTAGATACCTCGGTGAGTACTCGGTGCAGTTCTTTTGCGTAGTAGTCGTTGTCGAGTGCGGCTGATGATATTTTAAGAGATTCATTAATAATAATTCCACTACTCAAAAGTGTCCCCATAGATGAAGCAAAGAGTGCGAGAATCTTTTTCTGAATGAGTCAACCAAAGAGAGGAATTTTTAGAATAAAACGATCCCAGTAGATTTTGGTTCGCTTGTTGGTTTTAAAAATAATGATAGCCACGATAAATACTACAATACCAACGATGATATAAGTAAGGTTTTCTTGAATAAACTCAGAAATAGCAATAACGTTTTGCGTAAGATCAGGCAAGTTTACTTTGGCGTCTTTATACATCTTTTTAATCTTTGGTATCACATAGATCATAAATACCATAATCATACCCAGAGAGAGCGTTACAATAACCATTGGATAGATAAGAGCTCCTATTATCTTACCTTTGAGCTCTTTATTTTTCTCTTCTTTGGCTCGAATAATCTCGATAGAGTCTCCAATTTTACCAGTGACTTCTCACATCTGCAGAATTGCGAGATCAAAGTTATTAAATATTTTTTTGTATTTTGAAAAAGCATCTCACAGTGAAGTTCACTTGTTCATTTGTTCTAAAACATCAGCTATAAGAGTCTTTATGCTTTTTGTTTTTGTCTGATATGACATAATTTTAAGACCATTTGTGACGGGGATTCCTGAATTTATAAGATTTGAGAGCTGATCTAAAAACACGATTTTTTGCTTCGTGCTTATTTTGACTGTTTTAGTTGAATCAAAGCGTTGCTTTAAGTCAGCTATAAACTCTTGAATTTTTTGCTTATATTTATCCATATATTTTATAGAAATCTATACTACTCTTATTGTATCATTTTTCTTGAATTATTTCAAAAAAATGGTACTATTTTACCAAGTAATTATTCTATAAAATAAATGTAATGGTAAAGTGGTTTTGAATCTGAGAAGATAACTCATCGCAGACACAAGAAGTAGTAGAATACCATGAGCTAGAAACTCCAGAAGAAATAGGGCAGATTGCCGTTGATATTATTGATTCAAATGAAGCAATAACAATCCTTGCTCCGGTTGCAGGAATAGAGCTTGATGATATTGATGTGTCTCTTGATAATGGAGTACTTACTATATCTTGAAATAGAGAAAAACCATCAGCTGTGTATCTATGAGATGATATTGCTATAAAAAATTCAGAGTGTTTTTGGTGAAAATTTACTCGAAATGTTATTTTGCCAGAAAATCTTGATTTTGACAGTGTAAAAGCAACTATGGAAAATGGTTTGTTACTCATAACCATATCAAAACTTAGCTTTGCAAATAAAAGAATACAAGTAGAGAGTTTAGACGATTAATTTTTAAAATAAAGCAGTGTTTTTTAAAAAACGAAAAGAAAACGTAAAAAAATCAGCAAAAAAAATAGACAACCTGATTACATGACTTATTATTGGTTGAGCGATAGGGTGAGTTTTTGGGGTCTATAATCACAATAAAAATAAAAAATCTACATCCCTACCAGAAGACATACTCGAAACTCCTGAAGCAGACAAGATTCAAAAATGATCAAAAAAGATAGCCCGAGTCTGATTAGCCGTAGCATGAAAAGCATTGGTAAAAATTATTAATACATTTGATAATAAAAAATAGATATGCAGAAAAAAATAATTTCATCTCTTTGAGTGCTACTTACTATAATAGCGTTTTATATAGTATTTTTTTGAAGCAGTAATACGCTCTATTGAAATACTTGTTCATATAGTGCCGCTATAGATCAGTGTGCTGAGGTAAATAAAACATGAGGAGACCCTCGATCGCTTCCCTTTGTGTGTCCATCAAGCTCTGATGCTGAATTTCAAGCCTATCAGGTTATACTTGACCTTGAATTTACCCAATTTGATAATCAGATAGAAGACTACCTGAGCAGTCTAGAGGCTGCGTCAAATCAGTACTATTCTGGATGACCGACCTATCTCGATGCTTATGATGAAATTACACAACTGTTTGGTAAAAACGGGAACTACTGGAACAAGTATCTGGCGCTGTGTGATATCTCAAAATGATGAGACTCTGCTATTGTAAAACAGGTATTAGCTTGTAGCAAATGAGAGTGAAGTATATCCCAAGCATCTGAATACCTCACCGATTCAAAATGCCAATCTCTGGTAGCACTCAAGCTCAATATTTATAGAGATATTGCGAATGATATCATTAAAAAAAATAAATCAGAAGTAGTGAGTCAAAGACAATCTAGCTATCTGAGTAATCAGTGAGATACTTATTCAGGCTTGATAGATCTATTTGGTTACAATTTGATTTTACTCAGAAGAATAGAGAAAAAATATCCAAATGTAAATTCAAAAAATGGAGTACCCAATTAAATAAAAAAAAGTATCTCTGATCAGAGATACTTTTTTTATGGTCTATAGCTTTTATTTCTTTTTTGTTTTCTTTGTTTTCTTTTTTGGATGTTGCTTTGTTTTACAAGCAGGACAAGTAGCTAATTTTCTTTTTATCTTTTTCTTACAGTCCTTATTAATACAGTGAGTTTTTTTAGCGGCTATTATAATAAACCAAAATCCGAGTACTCATAGTAGGAGCAGAATAGGCAGGAGAACATAAGGATTGATACCAATATATTGTTCTATGTAGGCAATTCTAAATTTTTGTGCTGAATTGAACTCAATTTCTTTTCATTCATTATCGAGATACGATACGTTAATATCAGCTGTGAGTGTCTTATATTGTTTTCTCTGTGATACTCGTTCCCAAAACATAAGAAAGCCTGCATTCCCTTGATTTTTGAGTGTATAGTAATCTCAAGGTGTTCTATAGGCTATCTCTCAGTTAATATCTCTATAGGGGAATCATTTCCATTCATAACCAAAATTTCTGGTAGAGTTTGGCAGAACATTTCAATCTTCATCATTGAGAGGTAGGTAGTCTACGATTTCTTTTCCTATAACGGCACCTCGTTCATTTTTTACGAGTTTTTCACCAATTTGTTTGATAGGCTTTCCATTTTCATCTTTTATTACAATTCATCCATCAGGTTTAATATGAGTATTTCCATTATTTTCAAATGGTATATCAAATACTATGTTAAACTCATCTTCTTCGTCTGGTTGCTCATTATTTGTAGTATCATTGGTGTTTTCGTCACCTGTATTTTCATCACTGATATTATCTGGATTGGTATTCTCATCATCTCAGGGAATATCATCGGTGAGATCATCAGGGTTAAAAGGATTATCAAAACATTTCCCATCGATATTGCTGGCTGTAAAATCTACGATACAATCATCAATTCCAACAGGGCTGTTATCTATTGGTGTTGTCTCTCAACCCTTTTCACAGGTTCCATCTTGAAGGTTTCCAGAGTTATCTCAAAGCGGACAAATATCTCTCACTCTTGATTCACCTCAGGTTATAGTGCTACCACCTCAACCGATCGATCAAGAGGTCACTACCTCACCACTTACGTTTACCAATATCAAAATACCATAATCAATATTGATACCTACGGTTCCAGCTGAGGCTGACTCAGCGGCATTATTTTTGAAAAATACCGCTCCATAATGCCCACCTGGGGTAGCATCTACGGGTACATTAATAGTTACGTCAACGATCTTAGTTTCTGATGCATTGATAATAAAACCAGTACTACTGAGGCTTAACCAGGTAGAGAGTTGTTGATCAGGATGAACCAACTCAGAGTACCTGACAAAACGAGGATTACCAGTGTTACCGGTTGGCTCAAAATCTGAAGTACCCGTCACTATAGTAAAGGTGTCTACACCTCTATTGATCAGCGTCGCAGGAATGTTGAGAGTGTCACCTGGGTTAGCGTCTAGCTCGTATTTAATAGGAGTTACATCAAAATCGATAGCAGCAAAACTAGTCGGGATAATTCAAAATATTCCAAACAGACCTATTAGCAGAGAAGCAATATATTTCATATTTTTGTTTTTTAATAATATATGGGTTAAAAATATATTAGATAGAAAGCAGCAGAAAGCAAAAAAAAGACTCTCGAAGCTATGTACGAGAGTCAAAAATTATGTTTAATTTTATATGAACTAGAAGTTACCAGTTACTGTAAAAGTAATGTTATCTTCATAGTCACCAGCAGGAGTTTCAGAAGTAGATTCAGCTGATACTGTAAATGTTACATCATTTGAACCAAGAGTTGCCTCTGGTTTATTTGTAGAGTAAACAACATGTTCAGTTACATTATCATCAATTTCTAGAGAAGAAAGTCCTGTAGCAGCAAATGCTGCAAAACTTGAATCGTCTGTTCCAACAGCCGATGACCATAGGTATGATTCTACGATTCCATCAGTAGCAAGAGAATTAATTTGTACAGTAGGATCAGAAAGACTTGTTAGTCCTGAGTCTTGTGATCGTGCAGTAATAGATACTCCTGATACAGCGTTTGTACCAACTTCAATAGTAAGGTTACCCGTACTTGGAACGTCAGCAGTAAGAGTTCCTAGGTCGATTTCAAAATCTGAAATAACCATACTTAAAACTGGGTCGATTCGTGCTTTAACTTTAATGTTAGAAACAGAACCAGAAGCTGAACCTGGGAAAACGTCATCCCAGATAATATTTGTATCAAATGCACCTGAACCAGTTACAGTTGCTGTACCGATTGTTGCTGCAGATACGTTTGTAAATGCAAGCGAAGCTAGAGCAACAATTGCTAGAGCTTTTTGTATTTTTGTTTTTGTCATAACTTGTTTATAAGTTATAAAATAAAGTAATTGCTAACTCAAGGGTGTAACCTTGTTAACATGTATATCATATCATATTTTTTTGTACAAAGTCAAAAAAAAGACTCTTTTTCTTAAGGTATTTTTAAGATATGAAATATTATATTTTTTAATATGTCAAGTTATACCTTACTTCTCCCCATTATTACGCTAACATATACACTATATTTACTACTAAAATAGGCTATATGTTAGTAATTAAAGTTGATTCAAAAATCTAGATTTCCTTCGTATTCTCCTGCTGCATAGTCAGGGAGTATAAGTGCTCATATCTGTATATCATAACTATAGATATTTTTATCACCATTTGTATTGATTATATTTGCTTGCGTAGTAATATTTTGATTAGTATTAATAGTCGAAATAGTTCATGAAAAAGAGGCTTGTTGATACCCATATCAACTACTTCCATCCCAACTAGCTATATTTTCTATTCATTGACTTAAATCTGAGCTACGATTCATAATAACATCAAATCATGCTCATATAGTGGAAACAGTAATAGTAATCGTATCGGAAAAGCTATTACTTACACTAGAGAGTGTTCACATATCTATACTTCCAGTTCCTATAATAAATTCAGGAATATCAATATAAAAATCTATATCTTGAATACTCGTATTTCCAGCAAGGTCATCAATGCTAAATCTATACTGATATTTTCCTGAACTCAGACTATTGGTAGTATAGCTGGCTTCAGATACTGTTTCTGATATGATTGTAATTCATGTTCCTGATAAATCAGATCCATAGGCTGATACTCAATCCCACTTGTGGAGAGTTATGCTCGCACTAGTATCATCAATTCATGATTCACTGTCTGAGTAGTTAATGACTATGCTATGATTTCATCCAGGAAGTAGAGAACCACTGGCAAAATTAGTAGCGCTAATACTTGGATCTATACCATCACCAACATTAGCGAATATAGTTTGTGTACTACAGCCACTATTACAATGACTGTCACAAGCAGATATTTCTACCTCGTATATTCCATCAGTATTTGAGTCAGTTGGAGAACCAGGATCTTTCCCAGTGATAAAATCGAGTTTACCAGTGGTAGGATTGATAGTAAAGTCAGCACTATCAGAACCACCTGTAATAGAGTAACTGACAGTATTTTCTTCCCAAAATTGTCCTGAACTTTGATCAAACGCGACAGCTGCAGCAACTTCAGCAGTATGGTTTCGATCTGCGGCTGGACCGTCTTCATCAATAGTAGCAAATACCTGTGAAGCACTTATTCAACCACCAGTATGAATCTGAGCATATCAACCATTTCAACCATCTTCTCATAATTGTGAAACTAATACCGTTGATGGAGTGGTATCAAAAGCGCTACTAAAATTAATTGGATTTCAAGTAGCAGTAACTGAGGCAATAGAGTCAGTACTTCGCAACGCATCAAATATTGATCCATCGCTGAGAGTATAGTGTCCTGGTTCAAAGGCAATGTAGTCGAGCTCTTCACTCCCGGCTGTACAGGCATTAAATGATCGTTGTAATACTACACCCATATCAGTAGTGGTAGGTTCACTTCATCTATTTCCACTATTCCCATTTACTCCTGAAACCACCCAAATAGGATCGTTTTCAGTTGCTATAGTATGTATTACAGCAGGAGCACTGCTAAAACTGGCTGAAAAAGTAACAGCATCTGGTGTTGGGGAATTACTGGCATTACAGGCAACGGCTGTAGTCGTATTACTTCCAGCTTCTACAGCTAATCATCATCCAAAATCATAGATTCAAGCTGTCATAACTATATAATCTATATCTGTTGAAATAGCTCAGATAGTAGAATCGTAGTTATCTACTTTTACTTCAAAACCAGTTCCAGTTTTACTTCGTACTCGTGGAGCTCTTTGAGTTTCTCCATTTACATCTCCTCTATGTGACACGGTAGTAACCTGATTACACATTTCATTATTTGCGATAGCGGTCCATGTATTTCCTGAAAGAGTGGCTGTACCATATTCTCATACTATATTATATACGGTATCAACAGCAGAAATAGTTGTAATATCAGTTGCTCCAGAGGCAATGACTAGCGAGATAGAACCAGTTCCACTATGAGAAGTAATAATAGGGGCTTCATTGATTCCACCAGTATGGGTGAGAGATGGCGCACTTGGATCTATCCAATCCACCGTCGCAGTGCTTGATCCAGTATTTCCATTTCCATCTTCAAAACTAAAAGTAAAGCTACCATTGCTGCTAAATTCAAAACTGTTTGATCCAGCATTGTTGGTAATAGTAATAGCTTCAGACTCGTTTTCTAGTGTTGCTATAACACTACTCGATGTAATGGCTTCAATATTATACGAGATAGATGCTATAGGGTCGTTGTTGATTCATGGGCAGCCAGCTACATCTACTCACCATTTTGCACCGAGGTAACATTCTAGGTCTTTTCGATCGAGAGCAGTAATAGCACTATCAAAATATACCATTTCTCAGATTCAACCATCATAGTAGATACTATTTCTACCTGCATTTTCAGTGGCAGCTTCTGAACCATCACCAATAAAACCAAACCTGGTAGCTTGAGAAACTCAGATTTGGGCATTTATAGGTTCTAAATCTCAACTAAATTCTGTTGTTCAGTTAACAGTAATAATAGTCTCATTTATTTGACTATTATCATATGAACTACAGGCAACATGCCAGCTGTTGTCATTTATTCCGACTCCAGTAGTGGTTACATCTCGTATCGTTCCATCTGAGTCATAACTAAAACCATAGTCTCATCATTTATTATAAAAATCAAACCATTCACTCCGATCAAAATCGAGTAGGGCCCAGTTATCATTATATGAACTACTGACATGATTGGTTTTAAATACACCACATACCAGTAGTCCATCGAGAGGATTAGCGCTTGTATAACTCAGTCCTTCTAAATAAAAGAATTCACTTGATCCATTAAAGTCTATTTCGTTTGTGAGTAGATCAGGAGTAATAGCAGGAGTATTTTGTCTGGCATTATATCAATTTGGTGATTTATCATTCCAAATTGATATATCTCATCCTGTTTCGGTAATAGTAGAAGCATCGCTCGCATCTAACCAAAGAGTGAGTCATCCACTAAAGGGGAGTGATGCTGCTTCATTGAGAATAATTTCATCGGATATATTTACTATATCTCAAGTACTATTTCTAAAAGCAGCATAGACTGTTTTGATTCCATCTGTTGCAGTCAGCGTAGTTGAGCTGGTTGTGTTGTAACTGACCCAAGCAGCTAGGTCTCGAGCGCCAGGAGTATTTCAAAATCTCATATCTACAGCTCATGCAATATCCATGTTCAGTGTTACTCCTGTAGAACTAGTAATATTGATATCGTTGTTAATAACAAAATTACCTGAAATACCGTCTAGGTTGGTATAGGTCGCATTTGCATAATGCATACCTGGTAGAGTAATTGAAAATATTTGAAGTATAAGTACCAAAAAAGCGCAGCACTTTGGCATAGTGTTACTAATCTTTGTATACAGATATGTCAGGAGGTTTCTTTTCATAGGCGTAGTTATCCGTATACCTAGTATATCATTTGATAGTTTTTCTCTCCAAATAGAGTATACTAAAACATTAAAAAAGTACTTTACATTTAGTAAAGTACTTTTTTAATTAATTAAAATTTAATTCTAAATTAATATATAATTAATAGTTGAAGTTAATTCAAAAATCTAGGTTTCATTCATAGTCTCCAGCTGCTTGTTGTATGTCGATAAGTGCTCAAATTTGTATGTCATAACTATAACTGTTTCTATCACCATTTGTATTGAGTAGAGCTGCTTGAGTAGCAATATTTTCATCTGTATTAATCGTTGAAATAGCGGCAGGGAATGGAGGTTCTCGATATCCATATCCATTTAATAAACCATCCCAACTGGCAATGTTTTCTATTCATTGACTAAAATCAGAGCTTCGGTTCATGGTTACATCAAATCATGCTCAGATAGTGTTTACAGTAATGGTAATAGTATCTGAAAAGTCTAGTACTCAACCACTAATAGTTCACATATCTACGCTCCCGGTTCCTACTATAAACTCAGGTATATCAATATAAAAATCAATATCTTGAGTTTGAGTGTTTCCAGCAAGATCATCAATACTAAATCTATATTGGTATTTTCCAAAATCGAGACTATTAGTGGTATAGCTAGATCCTGTTGCAGTTTCAAATACAGTTGTGAGTCATACTCCTGAAATATCAGCTCCATAGGCTGATACTCCGTCCCATTTATGAAGCGTCGTGTTCGCTGTACTTACATCTATTCATGAATCAGCATCAGTATAGTTAATAGTAATAGTGTGTGCTCATCCAGGGAGCAGAGAACCACTGGAAAAATTAGTCGATCCTATAGTTGGTGCTGTAGTATCTGAAGCATCAAACGTTACTTGATTATCAGTAGATATAGAAGCATTATTGGTATTGGCTACTAGGTCTTCTACTACTCATGCTCATATGCTGGCAGTCACAGTATCTCCAGCTGTCATACCAGTAACTATAAATTCAAAACTGGTTCCATTATTTGGTGCTACTTCTGTTGGTCCTGATGTTACAGTTCCAGTAGTACCAGATAGTGTAATGTCTGCTGTAATAAAACTGACTACATTAATAGGTTCATCAAATACGACACTAAAGCTAGCAGAATCTATAACTGTTGGGTCTGCTTGACCAGCTGCTTGGTTAACAACTACATTTGGATTTACTACATCATCACAGCCTAGAGGCGCTTGTACCGTAAAGGTAAATACTCCACCATCATCAACGACACTAAAAGTATCACTATCAGCACCATTTTGAGATATTCTTAGGTCAGGGTCAGTACCACCACCACCTACTGTTATACCATCTCCAAAATCATCTATTACATGAAGATCATATTGTGTCCCTACCGTGAGAGTAAAAGCTCATTCAGTAAAGACACTACTATCTAGGTATGGTTGTCATGCAGTAGCGGTAGCAGGAGTTCCTCAACTACTACAATCGAGATTAGGATTTCATCCATTGGCTATTTCTCAGGCACTTCCACAAGCATCTCCGTTTGGAGTCAGACTCCAGAAAGTATCTTCTCAGAAATCATCTGTTTCAAAAATAAGACTTACATCGTTGATGTTACATGCTCGTACCGTAAGAGCATCAGCAGATGCAGCGACTGGATCATTTCAACCCTCTATGGCTATACTTGGATCTGCTGTATTTGTAATAGTAGCTCATCCAGTCGCTGCACTGTCTACTTGTACATCATATCATATAGTACATATTCCACCGGTTGTTACTTCTACATTTGAGATAGTAAGTGTTGGATCTGTGAAGCTATCACTCGGAGACCCACAACTGAGGTATGTAAAATTATAGGGAGTTCCAAAATCACTATCTATAGTATCTGTAATAGAAATTCACGTTGCTGCGGTACCTGAATTGTTCAGAGTAATAGTATATCGAACTATTTGATTAGTATTTACAATATCATCCGCATCGTTATCAACTTTTGTTACTGAGAGACTTGGTATAGGGGGGGTGATACCAGTTGTTATTTCAGGTATACTAGAATATGTATCTAATAGAGTACCATCGTCTTCTACTATTCTGAAACAATATGTTGTAGAATCTGGAGCCGTGTTGTCGAAGAGTGAAAAGTCCCAACTACCATCTTGGTCTCTTGGTATGGCTGCCACTGAAGTTGTGAATGTATTGAGTTCTTGGTAACTTTGGTTTATCACTGGTGTTGCTCAGTTAACAGGATCATTTCAGTTGGCTGTTATACTATCATTATCAGCAGGAGTTGCATTATCATTAAATGCTATGGCTGTTGATGTTGTAATATCTGCATATGTTTCTCATGTAAAATTGATATCACAAACACCTACTCTTTCAGCAAACTGTAATTTGAGGTTTTTCTCATTTGATCTGAGTTGATTTTGCGTAACACTGAGCAGAGATCGTATTCTAAATGCATCACCATTAGTAGCAAGTGTAGCTGCTGTATTTTGTGCTGCTAGAACAATCCCTACATCTGTACTGTTAGTATTATTAAAAATTCTATATGCTGATTGATTGATTTCAGGAGCTATAAGAGTATCAAAGTTGATGGCGAAAAACCCGAGTGTTCCAGGTTGTGTTCTATCGTTTCATCCAGCTTCTCATCCAGCTAATGGGTCAGTGTTTACTCATAGTGTAGATCATGCGCCTGAAGTAGTAAATATCCCAGATGGATTAAAACTCAGAGCAAAAGTATCAGTTGCACCTTGATTTCAACGAGAATAATCTCCGTGTCTTCAAGTAGTTTGTTCCACTCCGTCAATAGTTATTGAACCAAATGATGTTTGCCTAGCTCCAGCTGCTATATTTCATCTGGCTGTCCATATGTTTGCCCAAGAGAATATATCAGCAGGGTTAAGTACATTTATGAGAGAATCTGTATTTTTAGAAAAACTCACGGAATCACCTATATTTACATCTCGAGCAATATTAAGCGTTTGAGCTGCAGTAAGGTCTTGGAGTCATACAGAATCTTCTGATCTGAATACTTCGAGGTACTCGGGCATTTCTAACACAATCATTTGTCAGTTCCCATCAGTATTTGCAGCTTGATCGCTCGCTGAACCTCATTGATCGGCTCCAACTCATGGTCCACGAAATATTTCTGCCTGAACCGAAATATCAGCAGCAGATGTTTCTACCACATCCATCGAACCCAGACCACAGTATTCATTCGCTGCATTTCTTGTATAGCAATATGACCGAGTAGAGAGTATGTCACTGTTATCGTATTCTAGATGACCAATACGTTGTGTTCTATTTCAAGTTCCAATAAATGAAGTTGACCAGGCAATGAGGTATTTTTTATTATCACCTCGTAGCGCTATAGTATCTGTAGCAATATTTCCTTGAATAGCTAGAGTATCAGATTCACTTACAATACTGTCAATATCTACTGTATTAGGAGTTGTTCCTCCATATATATTTCCAGTTCATCCAATTCCATATATTCAATAGTTTGTTTGAGTGAGACGAATAACTTGTACATCAGATGACCCAGCGATACTCCCTCATGTCGGAGCGTCAGTATCTCGTCGTTTTTGAACTTGTATTTGTGAACCTGCACTAGCCCCAATCACGATACTGATGGCCTTGGTCCATGATTCATTTTCAGAATTATCTCGTGAAAAACCTGAATAGTGTGAAGTAAAGAGGTCTCCAGTTCCAGCTGTTTGTGACACTCGTAGTTGAGAGTTGTATCGACCATTTGAGTTATCTTCGTCGTGTGTAGTAGCTATAATCAGGTAATCTCACGTTTCACTTAGCTCTATAGTATTAAAATTAGGTTTTGAGTAGATACTTCCATCATTTCGTATTTGCTGATCAAAATCGAAACCTCAAAATCCAGTCCCAGGGATTTGTCCTCAAACACTATCTCGCCAATGACCGATATCTCCAATCTCGGCATACACGCTTGATATATCACCCAAAAACAAGCCAAAGTTTCCGACAAAGAAAACCTGAAGAGTTATGAGGATATAGGCAAGGAGCTTTTTCACGCGCTTTTATTTTTATATTTACTTTTTATATTTCTATTTTTATTTTAACACATATAGGGCTTGGCTGTCATAATAACTTCTTGACTATTGATATTAATAACTATTAATATTAGTTTTGGATTTTATTGTTTTTCTATATACAGAGTAGCCAACTGAGCTTCTATATAATTTATAATATTTATTGTACTGGGGTCCTGAGTTTTATTTCTCAGTTTTTCTAATTTCCAAAATACACTTTTTACAGATTTTTTGATCTGTTTTTTGGTATATTTTTCTTTGTTTCATTTTAGAATAAACTTACTTGTTTTTGAGATTATTTTTGTAGGAATATTTTCGGTTCATTCATTGGTATTCGCACAATCACCATATGTTTGAGCTATGATTGATTTCATACCTGGATATCTTGTTTTTTTAATTTTATCTGGGTTTTTAAACTTAAGTACTTTTTTCATTCTTTTTAATTCTCTGCTATTATAGTCACTATATACGGCTCATGTAGCTCATCCACATATAGCCTCACCACTTGGGTTGTTGTCGATAGCAGGACCAGCAGGATCAACAATAATTCAGTTAAGTAAACCGTCTTCATCATGGATTCATCCATCAGTTACTTGATAAGTAACTACCGTTACATCTACACCTCATACATTTTCTATAGTGTAGTTTACGATACTAGATATATCCGTATATGTGTCTGTAGTAGAATTATATTTTTTATAGACCCAGTCAGTAGTATCATGTAGGCTATCATAATAGATTTTGATAGCTGCTGTTGCTCATGGAGTTCCGCAGTCGAGTGTAAACTGGTTGAGTCACACTGGATAGTCTATATTTGCATCCTCGACTGGTAGGCTTGCTTCTGGAATCACACTAAACTGTGATACATTACAATTATTGCTAGACTGTGTAGTCTCTAGCGCAACATAACTATCACTTACTTCACTTACCACACTTGCTACATCTCATTGTGCGCTGTCAACTGTTCCATCATTGTTTGCATCTCATTGATTTGGACCTAGGTCCTCCATGTAGTCTTCTAAAAAGTCTCCATCATCATTAAAATCAGAAAAGTCCGAGATCCCATCATTATCGGTATCTAAAAAACTTCCACTATTTGTAGGATCTGTTCACTGTTCGATTTCAATATCATCAGGAATCCCATCACCATCACCATCTGGTGATACCAAAACTATAAAATTAACTTGAGTTAATGGTGAATTATTTCATGCAGCATCAGTTACAAAAGCAAATAGAGTATTATTGCCTTCTAAGAGGTCCTCTGGAGATTCTCACTCCCAAAAACCTTCTAATACTATTTCACCCTCGGTGTATTCACCAGCAGCATTTATTATCGTAATAAAGATATTAGTATCTTCATTCTCGTCTAGAGTACCTTCTATGAAGGGATTTTCATCATCAATAACTTCTCATTGTGTTGGATAGCTAAACTCAGGTGCGTCAGGAGGAGTAGCATCAAGGTCAAAGTTTACATTTGTAGTAGCAGAAGTATTTCCTACTCCATCAGATGTCCAGACTGACAAGATAATGTTTCCATCTGAGAGCGGATTGAGTACATCTATTTCCCAATTTCCAGCTTCATCTGCTATTCCAGTGTAGCTATTTGATCAAACAGAGATATTTATAACGGTTGTTGGCTGAGATGTTCCCGTAATAGTGGGAATATTATCATTAATGAGATCTCACTCACCAGGATAGCTTACTACTGGATCGGTTGGAGCTATTGAATCTACATTAAATGAGAGATTTACAAGAGATGATTGTAGTCCTATAACATCAGTTGCTATAATAGAGAGTGTATTACTTCCTTCTGGGAGTATATCTAAGATATCTATTTCCCAGTTACCAGCTCAATCTGCTTGCGTACTATATTGATGTATTCAGCTCGTAATAGTGACGGTAACATCGGACTGAGATGTTCCCGTAATAGTTGGAATATTATTATTAATGAAACTTCATTCCCCAGGATAGCTCACTACTGGTTGGGTTGGGGCTATGTTATCAATAGTAGTATCTACATTGAATGAAAGATTTACAAGGGCTGAATTTTGTCCTACAAAATCAGTTGTCATAATAGAGAGTGTATTATTTCCTTCTGGAAGTGCATCTAAGATATCTATTTCCCAGTTACCAACTCAATCTGCCTGAGTACTATATTGATGTACTCAGCTCGTAATAGTGATAGTAATATCGGGCTCTGATGTTCCCGTAATAGTTGGAATATTATCATTAATGAAACTTCATTCCCCAGGGTAGCTAACTATAGGCTCAGTTGGCGCTATGTTGTCCATAGTAAAATGCGGAATAGGAGTATAGGGAAGTACGGCACCAGTAAGCATATTCCCAGCTTCATCAACAAATGCAATATTTGTAATTTCCATTACACCATCTTCTCAGCCCTCTATAACACGACGATACACATAGGTGCTCAGTGGAATAGATGAGAAGATTCGTTCACTAGCATAGGTTCGAGATCCATCAGAAAAATTAATATGATTTGATAGTCCTGCAGTATCTGGTTGAGCAAGTGTGAGTGTAAAGGTTATAGTATCACCCAACGTCGCATGTAGGGGAGAGAGTGGGTTGTCAGATACCACTTCTATTGATTGAAATACAGGAGCTACTTCATCTGCCATAGCATTATGTACCTGAAATATAGATAATCATACCAGTAACAAAAATCACAGCTTCGTTTTACGGAACATAGTATTCATAATATGTAGAATTATTAAACTAAAATATGTACATAATTTTATTATATACTTCTTTAATATAGAAGCTTTCATATCTTTGTGCAAGGATTGAGTACTATTTTACCTAGACAGAATTTCCTTTTGATTGTTAAAGTCTTAAAATAGCATTAATAAGCTATTAAACTAGTATTAAGTTATGATTAATTATCTATTAATTCTTGAAGAAACTTTAAAAAACAGTAGACTCTGTCTTATTATATATTTATACTTATTCCATGTCGATAGAACTTCTCAAAAAATATAATATTTGGGCCAAAAAATCATTGGGCCAAAATTTTCTTGTTGATGAACAAAAAGTGCAAGATATTGCTGATTATATAGATATACAAGGGAAAAATATAGTTGAAGTAGGGCCTGGATATGGTGCCCTTACTGAAAAATTAGTAGAAAAAAATCCAGACTCACTTACTCTCATAGAGTTGGATCAAGATATGATAGATGTTTTACATGATAGAGGTTTTTGAGATGATGCAGAGATAAAAAACATGGACGTTTTGCAGTATCATCCAGATTTTTCAAAATACTCTGTCATAGCAAATATTCCGTATTATATTACTTCTCCAATTTTGCGGCATTTTCTCTATAGTGTAGAGAATAAACCAGAGCAGATGTTGATTCTTATGCAACAAGACGTAGGAGATAAGATATTACTTGGGCAAAACCCATCCCCCCTTCGGGGGACTTTCCTTAAAAAGGGAAGAATCAAAAGTAGTGTATTGTCTTTATTTATAGCGAAAAAATCGAGAGCTAAGCAAGTATTGCTGGTTGCTAAAGAATGTTTTCACCCATCTCCAAAAATAGAATCATCAGTACTCTATTTTGAACTTCATGACGAGTATAGTCATATAGATGATGAAGCATTTTTGAGAATTATAAAAATATGATTTAGCTCACCTCGAAAAAAACTCATCAAAAATTTCACACATGGAGGCCTCGATAAAACCCATATATTAGAAATTTTTACAGAACTGTGAATCGATGAAGTTATCAGATGAGAAGATTTAGATATAAAAAAATGGTGCGAGTTAATAACCAAAATATAATCATACAAAACTATGACATTTATAAATCGACATAAAGCCCAAGCTGAGTCTGTGGTAGAAGAAACACAGGCAAAATTTGTCTCGTGATCGATCATGAAACATGTCATTGTTATGAGTCTCACAGCTTCACTATGACTGATTGCGCTATTTTTTGTTGATCTGCTCGATTTTTATTTTATCAGTTTGCTTGGTGAGAATAACCTTGCAGCAGCAGTAGGATATGCAGGAACACTCTTGTTTTTTACTACTTCCATTAGTATTGGTCTCTCTATTGCTATGGGAGCATTGGTAAGTAAGAGCTTAGGAGCACAAAAAAAACAAAAAGCGCAACAATATGGAGTGGCAGTGTCACTATTTATACTCCTGACCTCACTTCCTATTACGCTCTGAGTATGGTTTGGAGCAGAGTATTTGGTATCGTTACTGTGAGCCAGCGGAGAAACGCTCAATCTTGCGACTCGCTATCTTAAAATAGTTATTTTATGAATGCCACTTATGTCTTTTGCTATGGGGCTCAATGCAATTTTGCGATCTATGTGAGATGCAAAAAATTCTATGATGATACTCTTGCTTGCGAGTATAGTAAATGGTATTTTAGACCCGATACTGATCTTTTGATTTGGTTTATGACTCGATGGAGCCGCATATGCCACACTTTGCTCGCGTCTGGCTATGTTTCTAGGAGCTATTTATTATGTGAGAAAAGGAAATTTCTTTCGTTGAGCGAGCTACAATATAAGTACTCTCACTGTTACTCTGCTTCCTATTCTCGCTATTGCAGGACCTGCTATCGCGACTAATCTCGCTACTCCTATAGGAAATGCGTACGTAACACGATCGATCGCAGAGTTTTGAGATAGTGCCGTCGCTGGTATGAGTATGATCTGAAGAATTTCACCGGTTGCTTTTGCGGTTATATTTGCACTTTCAGGAGCCATATGACCTATTATAGGACAGAATCTTTGAGCAAAAAAGTGTGATCGAGTACGACAGACAGTAGTGAGTAGTATTGTATTTTCAACGAGCTATATTCTTGTTGTATCAGTACTATTATTTTTGTTTAGAAATATGATCGTTGATGCATTTAATCTAGTATGACAAGCTCGAGAACTTGGACTATTATTCTTGAGTATTCTCTCATGGTTATTTGTTTTCCAGGCTATGGTATTTATATCTAACTCAGTATTTAACAATGTCTGATTGGCAAAAAACTCTACTATTATAAATTTCTTAAAAGCGACCGTATTCACGATGCCATTTGTATACTACTGAGCACAAAATTTTTGAGCTTCATGAGTACTTTACGGACAAGCTATAGGTTCTATATTTACCTGAATTATAGCAATTTTGTGGTGTTTTAGAGCTATTGCTCATGTAGATAAAAAGATTTAGTATAGAGTCTCATAGGTTATGTTCATTTTAATTACGCCCTTAAAAAATCTAGCGTAATTTTTAGAAATATTTCTAGTGGTTGAATGTTTCATAAGACTTTCATACTCACCAGAGACCCATTATAGCTATTTTGGATATAGTTTGCTAAATACATATGATCATAATCTTTTCGTATCTCTCATGATTTTTGCCCTTGCTTTATACAATCTCAAATTATTTTTAATATTTTATTGTTATCTTTTTCGATAATTTCTGCCATTCCTCTATCAACTCAGGCAAATTCATTCCCAAAATTATTCAGTAGACATCACCTACTGCACTTAGTTTTTTTATTATTTTCAATAGTAGTAGAATAAAATGCTTCTATTTTTTCAAGTGGAGTTTTGCTGGTATCGTCAAAACAAGGACTAATATATTCTTTAATAATAAAATCCGTATAGCCATGTACTACAGCTATCGCAAATTCTTTTTTACTCCCAAAGTAGTTGTAAAACGATGATCTTGGAATATCTGCTATTTCTAATGTTTGTTTCATTCAGGTAGATCAATATCATTGTTCCCAAAAAGCATCCATTCATTTTAATATAGCTTCTTCTTTACTGTATATTTTTTTCATTTTTTTAAAATTTACTATTTGATATATCTAGTATAATGATTGCTAGTGAAAAAAACAAATAAAATATTTGTTTTTTTCACCAAAAATTTATTTCTAAAGATACAGTTACTATTATTTCAGTAACTGTATCATTTCTTCAGCAACTCAGCTAGCTGAAGCAGGATTTTGACCTGTTACCAGGTTTCAATCTACCACAGTATTACTCTCAAATATTCCTGCATTTGAAAAGAGCGCCCCTTGGTTTTTTAGCTCTTTATCAAGCATAAAAGGAATCATTTCGTTCAGAGGGTGTCCAGCAGCATCTTCTTCTGCTTGGGTAAAAGATGTTATTTTTTTTCCATCGAGAAAATTACTTCCATCTTGCATTTTTATATTTAACAATGCTACTGGTCAATGACACACGGCTCAAACTATTTTATTAGCTTTATAGAATTTCCTGATAGTGTTTTTAATAACAGGATCATTAAGCATATCAACCATAGGTCACAATCCTCCTGGAAAAAATACAGCATCATAGTCAGTAATATCAATCTCTGATAATATATGACTCATATTAAGTTCTTTAAAACCTGGTGAATTTCTGAAATTTAGGCTATTTTTATGTGCTGCGTCATAGGCATATTCTGGTGTTTTCCCTCAGAGAAGACTCGCAAAATCTACTTGGTAGCTCTTATTTGTAAATTCAAAATAAGGATCAGCCACTTCAGAAAATTCATAGCCAGCATCATGATCACCTGTACCGATTTTGTTATTGTTTGTTACAACAAAAAGTATTTTATTCATAATATGTAGTGATGAAATAAAAATAAAAACCTTTTCAGGCTTTTATTAAGAAACTTATGATTACAGTCGTTTCAAACTTTTATTTAGAAATGGTAATTAAAGCCTCAGAGAGTTCTTTTGGAAAAGTTTCCAATGGAACATGTCCTGATTGTAATTGTATTACGTCTTTAATACCTGCAACTTCTTGCATAAGTCTTTGAGTCTTTGGTGACATAACTTTATCTTCTAAACATTCAATATAACCTTTAGCTATACTTCCAAAATTAGCTTCAGTTGTTTCAACAGTTTCAAAAAATGGAGCCGTTGCTTCTTTTGCTAATTTAGGTTTAATTACGTCTATTTGTTCTTGAGTAGCACCGGTGAATATAACATTTAACAATGCTTCTTCTTTAACGCTTGCCCAAGATTTATCATCAGAGAATATAATATTTTCAAGAAGTTGACTTCATTCATCAGCTTCAAGTATTTCTATCATATTTTTCCCTTCATATGGGATAGCAGATGCTATGAAAACGAGCTTTTCAATTTTATGAGGCATTTGTTCTGCAATTTTAGAGGCACTCATACCACCAAAACTATGAGCAACGAGAATAACTTTTTCTTCAATTTTATTGAGTTCTTCTCCAATTTTATTAGCATAAACATCAAGACTTAACTCAGCTATTGGAGTTGTATCATCACCATGTCCAGGTAATTCTACTGATACAACGCTATGACCTGCTTCAGTCAAAAATTTTTCAGTATGTGACCATGACCAAGGTCATTCCCAAGCTCCATGTACCAATACAAAGGTTTTTTTATTATTCATATTTTTATATTTTATTAAATAAATATTAGATAAGAGAAGAGTTTTCTCTTATCTAAGGTAGTTTTTTGACTAGTCAAAATGTGGTGAGCTCATTTCTCGACTTGCGTCTTCAGTTATATCCCCATCAAAAATCTTTGTCATAAAGCTGACTCCGAATTCTCTTGGCTCTTTAGGAAATATTTCCCAACAAAATGTTTGTGCAGCTTCAAGAGAATCAAACTCATATAATCCACCTAGTGAGTCAGTATTCATTCCACTTAACCAAGTTTTTCTTACTAGACCAGGAACAGTTAGTAATCGAGTATTAACGTCTTTCCAAGGTGCTTTGTCAAATGGTACTGAGATTTGTAACTCTGTGTACACAAATATTTTTCTTTTTTTGTAATCAGACATATTATTATATGTTAATAAATAAGTATTAGACCAATTGGTCTAATGAATACTTTATGAATAATCATATCTATGTCAAAGTTTTTTAATAAAATAGGGTATTTTAAATATTTATAATCAGATGGGCTTTCGCTTATGCGGTAGTTTTTTATTTTTTATTTTTTTCAAATTATTGTATAATAGATTCTATAATATTTAATACCATTTTCTATGTGTCGACTCGCCCTCTATAAATGAAACCCTGCCATACTCTCTGATGTTATTATGACCCCGCGTCATAGTATTATAGACCAGAGTAGACACTCTGTTGAGCGTGAAGAACCGCTTAATTGAGATGGTTTTGGTATTGCTTGGTATGTACCAGAGATTCAATCCACGCCAGCTATTTTTAAAGATATTGCCCCAGCCTGGAATCATAAAAACCTGGCGAGCATAGCTGGTATTACCAAGAGCCCATTATTTATGGTCCATATCAGAGATGCAAGTCCGGCTATGCCAGTTACTTATACCAATACACATCCTTTTTCATCTAACCAGTTTAGTTGTATTCACAATGGTTATGTGGATGATTTCAAAAAAATAGAACGAGATATTATGAGCTGACTCAGTGATGAGATATATCAACAGGTGCTATGAAATACAGATAGTGAACACTTTTTTGCATTATGGCTAGAGCTTTATAAAAATAGTTCCACAAAAGATGAATTAGAAAAAATATCTCAGTGTATGCATGATGGCATTGTAAAAGTGTCTGAACTTTTCAAAAAACATCAACTCAGTTGAGAATATATGTTTAACGTAGTAATTAGTGACGGAAAGAGAGTAGTAGCTTCTCGCTATCATTCACAGTGAGTACAGTGACTCAATAGTTTGTATTACAAAAAAGCTTCAGACAATGTGATTATTGCCTCAGAACCTCTCGATGACAGTACTGACTGGATCGAAGTAGAAGAAGACAGTATTCTCACTATCGATGAAAACAATCTTGTACAAAACAAAAAACTCTGCCTGTAGGCAGAGTTTTTTATGGATTATATTTTAATCGTAATCTATTCATCAATTCAGCATGAAATTCTTTGAAAAATATATCCCATTGCATATATGGAGTTTTAGCTTTTTTAACCACATCAATAAAATTATCTTGTTCTATTTTTGCAAAGTATTTAATTCTATAAATAGTAGCGTCTTTATCACAGATCATATCATATAAATCAGGACTTATTTTATCGACTGATTTAGCAAAATGAGATTCTATAGTCTTTTGTTCTAAATATTCCATATAGATAGGGTGTTGTTTTGGATGGAGTAGTTCAAGCGCTGCTTTTGTCTCTAGATCTTCGTCAGCATCATTTTTTAAAAATGTTATCACATCTCATACAACCACTTCTCCAATATCATGAATAGCGAGCATTTCTAATACCCTTCATAGATTCACGTCTTGTTCTATATATGGATGAAAAAATGCAGCTAAAATAGGGAGAGTACCCACATGCTCTAATAAACTCTCTCGAACTATATTATCCTCAGGATGATAGACGTAGTCAGGATTGTTTCTTCTGTATTCAGCAAATCTATGTGGTTGAATGGTCGCCCGAAACTCATTACTATATCAACTCAACAGGAGTTCTATCTTTCACATTATTTCATCAAAATCTGGGTGCATATTATTTTTTAGTTTACGTATATATTAAAATTCAAGTTACTATTCATGCATTAATAAATATTACTCAACTTTCTCGCGACTCCAAACTTACATTGATATTTTTATTATGCAATATGAATAATATTGACTTAATTATATTTAATACTACTATTAATTCAATAAAAATTAAGTTACTTGTATGGAATGTAAAGATAATCAACCTATATTAGCTCATTATCGATTTCCAATCTGTATTGATTGGGAGGAAGAATTTGTATCTCAGATAAAAAGATATAGATCTCAAACAAGTGATAATGTAGAGTTTTATATTATGAAATGAACATCGAGTGATAATGCTAAGATATATCATGCTTAATCAGGAAAGTTGATACTTGAAAATAATGGTACATGATTAATAGTTGATGCAAATTCATTATATTATTGATCAGTTCTATATAGCGTAAACAGAGCTACAGATAATGAATTTTTAGTATTGTGAAGAGCATTAGAGGAACCAGAATTATTTCCTAGGCAATTTTCCCAAGATTGGGAGTATGCTCATGATGAGAGTAGAATGAAGCATTGATCAGAGCATCGTGATTTAGCAAAGTCGTTATACGCTCAACAAATACTAGGTATTTTATAATTCAACTTTCTCTTAACTCCAAATTTACATTTCTCATAAAATCCATAAAATATATGAAATTTAATTTTACCTGAATTATTTGCTCCACTTAGACTTAAGGGGAGCTGCCTGAAAGGCTGAGGGGATAATAAACAGACATGGAACTCAAAAAAATTAGAAACTTTTGTATTATTGCTCATATCGATCATGGGAAATCAACTCTGGCAGATAGACTACTTGAGATAACGGGGACGATTGAAAAGCGCGATATGAAGCATGGTCAAATGCTTGATACTATGGAGTTGGAACAAGAGCGAGGTATCACCATTAAGCTTCAGCCAGTTCGAATGATGTGGAAGGATCATGAATTTAATATTATTGATACTCCTGGCCATGTAGATTTTCAGTATGAAGTATCTCGGTCTTTGGCTTCTGTAGAGGGAACATTATTGGTAGTTGATGCTACTCAGGGTATTGAAGCTCAAACACTTTCAAATGTATATCTTGCGATCGAGAACGATCTTGAGATTATTCCTGTGATTAATAAAATAGATCTTCCTGCAGCTGATGTAGAGAGAGTTTCAGAAGAGATTATTAATTTACTGGGTTGTAGTCGAGAAGATATTATTCCAGTTTCTGCTAAGACAGGTGAAAATGTAGAATCAATTTTAGATGCAGTACTCGATAGAATTCCTGAACCAATAGTCTATGAGAGCAAGAGTGAAGTAGGAAAGCAAGAGTTGAAAGCACTTGTTTTTGATAGCCAATATGATAGTTATCGAGGGGTAGTGAGTTATGTAAAAGTATTTAGCTGAGAGATTAAAAAATGAGATACACTTCATTTTCTAAATACAGGTAAAAAGATCGAAGCACTCGATGTAGGTTTTTTTGCACCAGCATATACCAGTAGTAAAACTATTGATAATGGATCAGTTGGGTATGTGGTGACGGGTCTCAAATCTATTCGAGATGCGCAAGTAGGGGATACACTATGGAAGCCAGAAAACATAGAATGACCAAAAGATAAACCAGAAGATTCTAAGGCTATCGAAGGGTTTAAAAATGTAACTCCTTTTATCTACGCAGGGGTATTTCCACTCGCAACTGATGAATATCCAGCACTCGCGGATGGTATGGAGCGACTGATGCTCAACGACTCAGCACTGACGAAAGAATCAGAAGCTTCAGCTGCACTTGGGCAAGGTTTTCGGTGTGGTTTCTTAGGACTTCTCCATCTGGATATTGTGAAAGAAAGGCTCTTTAGAGAGTTTAATATGGATGTTATCATGACAGCTCCGCAGGTAACGTATAAAGTAAAAATGCATTGAGATAAGTCATCAGTGTACTCTAGACTCTCTCCACTACTTATTCAAGAAA
>Ga0208544_10000434_pt1 | contig 32989 bp, 43 predicted proteins | sample DEB08_DNA_9_FD_184526 | JGI IMG/M metagenome (GOLD analysis project Ga0208544, IMG submission 184526) | Aqueous microbial communities from the Delaware River and Bay under freshwater to marine salinity gradient to study organic matter... | ecosystem: Environmental > Aquatic > Marine > Coastal ... | reverse complement strand
ATAATTACAGATACATTTTTCAAGTTGAGCAAGACTTTTTTATACACCCATTTTACAAGCATACGCAACTAATTAGCCTACTTGACAACCAACCACCACCATACTTCGATAGGGATAATTGCCTAAAACATACTTTTCGATTTAGGGGTTACAGAACCTTACAAGACCCGAACGTTTACCAAGAAGGTATATTTGACGACAAAGAAGGTAATACGGGCTGGTTTGACGAAGAATACAACGGAGGGAATAGAGATTGGAACGTAACTAATTTAACCTACAATAACTCAATTGAAACGATTGATAGGTATGGACCAACTAATATAACATTTGACATTGAAAATATCGGTTTAAATGACGTGGCTTATGCTACTTTAAACTTTATAATGCTTCCAGAGGCTTCAAGCGATTATCAGAACATAAATACTCTAATGCAAGAGAATTATTGTTTTGATAGGGCGGCTCAAACTCCTGGCGGTGGCGCGGTAAATGGTGAAGAGTTTGGTACTGCATTCCAAGTTATAACAGATTACACCGTAACAGTTAACGGTACTGGTCCGGGCGGTTCGGTTACTTGCGACCTTGATATTGATTTTGGGGCTGACGTATTAGCCAAAATAGACGCATACAAAGATAAATACTTTGCGATTGCTGTTTATTGTGTTTCTTCTTTGCAAACGGCTGAATTAGCCAACTATACTACTTTGTTAGTTGACGTTAACCAAATCAAAGTTTTGATACCAGATAACGTTCTAACGGTTACAAACGAAATCCTTTACCACGATCAAAACGATAACACATTTGTAAATACTTCTGGAATTGTAAAGGTAGAGGACGAACTGACAATGTATAGCCTAGTAAAAGTTGACCAAACTACATTTACAGACTTGCAAATTAATAAAGTAAACCTGCAAATAGTGGCTAAAAAGACGGGAGAGGAAGCTGTTATATTAGACCAAGAGTTAGACTTTAGCCAATTAACCGACGTTGGTACTATTCGCTACATTAATCAAGTATCTCAAAATTCATTGAATGTAAGTGCTTCTGAAATAAGAAAGGAAATAAAAGCATTTAGAGATATTGGACAAGACGCTGCGCCCGTTTTCGCGTACAGATTCCAATACCCTTTAATGTATCGTTGGGAATACTGGGAGGCTTTAAACATAGCAACCTTACCAGCTGATTGGTTAGACACAGCAGAACAATTTAACGGATATAATAATAACTGGGTAAGAATTGCACAACTAACAGGCTGGGCTACTTACTACCGCTTATCTATTGAAGTTGAAACGCAAAATACTGTAAAGGTAATTGATAATGATTTTGAGTTAATAGAGAAGGACTACAACGCTAACCCAGATTGGATAAATGAAACGATTGAGATATACGACGGTGCAACTAATTTAACGGTAGGCGGAGTGCCTTATGCTTTTGACAAAAGAAACACAACGGTAAAAATGAGTTTTGAATATAACCCAACTTTAACCTTTGGTGCTTCGGACGTATTTATGGTTGCTCGGATTATTCCAGTTGAAGGAGGTACATACATAACTTCTGAAAGTTTTAGTAGTGTTTGGAATCGCGATGCTGTTTCGTTATTTACTTCGGTAAATGGTTTGATTGATATTAGTTTAGTAGGTAAGGTTTTTACTGGTGAATTTGAGATTGACGCCAGTAAATTACCGAAAGGAGTTCGAGCATTTACAATCAGCGGTTCAATAATGCAAAAAAACGTTTAGTAAATGATTAATTTTGTAGCATGAGTTGGGGAGAAGTAACAAAACAAAATGTTCTAGTTTTATCGGAAATAACACCCGATCCAATCATCCCTATTGATTCAAACCCATTTAAAAAATGCTGCTATGACTTAAAGGTATTTGCAGACACTACGGACAGCGATATTTATAAAAATGATTATTCCAGTAGTCTGCAAATCTTTCCTAGTAATTATAGTTCAGTTACAATGAAACTCCAAAAATCGGAGGACGGTGTTTGGGTTGATAAGGCTACTTTGTCAAATGATACTTATGGAACATTCTACGCTTTAGGCTTTAGAACGGTTGATAATAACAACTATGTTGGCTATAAGATACAATGGAGAAAGGTACTTGACGAATCGGTTTCGGGATTTGGTCCTGGAAAATATAGAATACATTTTGACGGTGGTACTGCTTCAAAGTATTCTTATGAATATTGTTTAAGTCCTTACACTAGCTTAATGGCTGACCAAACGGTTAGAATTACTTGGCTATGGAATAGCGTTATAGGAGATTACAATTCAGAAGAAACTAGGGACTTTGTAGGTATGGAATGGCTTAACCAAATAAGATATTCAAATTCAATATTTGGTTATAAGAAAGCACCGTTTACTACTGAATCTACTCTTTACGATAGCGGCAAAGAAGTCAGCTACAAAAAGAACTTTAGAGAAGAATATAAACTAGAAATGCGCTATTTACCAAATGAATTAGCAGAGATAGTGGTTTATGATATTCTACAAGCCGACGACATTTGGATAACAGACTACAACAGCGAAAACAATTCAGGTAGTTATGTTGAAAAAAACGTAGAAATAAACGGGGAGTATTCACCTAGCTACGCAAACAAAAGACCAGAACTACTTTTAGAGCTTAACTTCATTGACAAGTTTAACAATCGAGATAAAAAATATTCATAATGGCACAGCAAACAAGAACAACACTACTATCTAACTTGCTTGTATTATTTCCTAATAATGCAACTGAGTTTATAACACCAGCTAAACTTCGAGAAGGCTTAACAAATATGATTGATTCTGGTTTGATCACTTTGACAGACGATTCAGACGATATAACAGAAGGAATTTCAAACCTATTCTTAACTACTGGTGAACGGGCTAAACTTGGAAATGTACCAGCAAACACAAATCAAGACCTTTCAGACTTAAATAGTGCTATTGTAGCCTTACAAGGTTCTTTAATACCGCAAGGAAGTTGGAACGCTTCAACCAATACACCAGACATTACAGGAACAACAGAAACGGGTTACTATTGGATTGTTTCTAACGCTGGAAGTACAAGTTTAGGAGGAATTACAGATTGGGAAGTTAACGACTGGGCAATTAAAACCGCGACGGGTTGGGCAAAGGTAGATAATACCGACAGCGTTTTAACGGTAGCAGGAAGAACAGGAAACATTGTTTTAGCAATTTCCGATATAACTGGACTTCAAACAGCTTTAGACTCAAAGGCAATTATTGAGCAAGTAGAGCAAACTTCAATATTTGTAAAAGCACCAACAGACGGAACAGAAACAGTAATTTTAAAAGCTGGCTATCCATTTTTAATAACAGAAGTAACAACAATTTCAACTTCGGGAACTTGCACTTTAGCAGTATCTATTAACGGTTTAGCTTTGGGCGGTAGTTCAAACGCTGTTAGTACTTCGGAAGTCAGCGAAGCACACTCAACAAACAACGCTGTATCAATTGGGGACGATGTAGAAATAACAGTTTCAAGTAATTCAAGCTGCGAGAATTTAAGTATTTCACTAACAGGAACTAGATACTTAGCTTAATGAAATATATTAGAATAGAATCAGGAACACCCCCTTTTGACCCAGACGCACAAGCATACATTACAGCTGGTTCAATTACCGACGCAACCGAAATTGCAGCAATTAATCAACTATTTTTAGACTTAAAAGGAACAGGAAGTACGACAAACAATTCTAATATCTATTCAAAATTCTTTGCGCTTTATCCAATTAGCCCAACAAGTTTAGCAGCCGCGTCAATTAATGCCGTCAACCCTTCTGTTTATGATATTACTTGGGTGAACTCACCTATTTTTTCGTCTTTGGGAATAACAGGAAATGGTTCCAATATCTATGGAAGCACTAATTTTATACCTAATGCATCTGGAGCGAGCGAAAATAATTTTGGAATAACTTTAGATATTGCCACAAATTCGGGCGGTGGGGTTGATTTCGGTTCAAATTCTTACATTCATTTATCGATGGTAAATCCTAGTTATACCTATATATTAGGTTCCTTAGGCGCTTCTGTTAGCGGTACGGCTTATGCGTTGGGTGTACGAACGATGGTAAGGCGCGCACAAAATGACATGGAGGCTTATTTAAACGGGTCAACAGAAGGCAGTAAAAATAATTTAGGTGCCTGGTCCTTTAATTCGGATCCGCTGTATATTTTCTGCAGAAACAACGGTACAAACCCGGCTTTCTTTTCAAATAGAAGGTATAGGTTTTGTGCAATTCATGAAGGTTTAACATCAAATGAGGCGCAAGACTTTTTTGACGCAATAACTACTTTTAATGCTAATGTAATTTCAGCAGGGAGATAAAATGAAAGAACTACTTATTTACGCTGTTGTTATTTTCGTTGGTGTAATTGCCTCAGAATTTATACATTATCAAAACCACGAATACTACTACGGAAAAAAGCCTAACGGGTTTAAAGTTAGTTTTAACCGTTGGATTTCTAAGCGTTGGAATAATATGATTATCGGCTTTACGTTTAGCGCGATTTTCGTTACTCTCATTCATAGCGGTGTAAACAATGAAGAAATAACGCAATGGGCTTTAAATAAAGCAGGCGAGGGAGATTTAACGTTGGAGGTAAGCGGCTACACTTTGACGGGTGTATTTTCGATATTGGTCGATTGGATTGGCAGAAAAACGGGAATTATTAAACCTGAAAAATTTGAATAGTGAAAAATATTAATTGGGCTTATAGTTTTTTCTTTACACTTCTTGGAGGTGCATTCACATTCTTTGTATTTACGTCTGGACTGAATGGCCAAATTATCACCAATTCTAACGAAATAAAGAAGCTGAATAAACAACTACCAACAGTTACAAAAGTTCAAAAATTAGAGCATAGGTTGGAGTCAGTCGAAGCCTACAAATCTGAAAGCGAACCGTCCAGAATTGAATCTATTAAATTACTTTCAGAACTTTCTGTAAAAATTGAATTAATGAATCAACGACTTGATCGAATTGACACAAAACTAGATAGGCAAATCGAAAATAAAAGTTATGAAAATTGAACTAAAACGAGACAGCTACACCGCAAGAACAACACTAGGAAAGCTCTACATTGACGGGGTTTATTTTTGTGAAACTTTAGAAGATACCGTTCGACCTTATGGTATAAAAGTAAAAGGCGAAACAGCAATTCCAGAAGGTGAATATCTAGTTGACGTAACTATGAGTTCAAGGTTTAAGCGAGAAATGCCTATCCTATCTACTGACGGTAAATGGACCATTAACTGCAATGGAATACAATTTAAAGGCGTTCGATTTCATGGTGGGAACAACCATTCTAATACGCACGGTTGCCCGTTGGTAGCTGAGAATAGGTTAAACGCCGATACTATTCAAGGGACAATGGAAAAGCCCTTAACAGCTAAGATTAAAGAAGCTATTTCAAAAGGCGAGAACATTCATTTATTTGTAACCAATGGAGAGCAAAGTGAATAATCAAGTACTATCTTTTTTAATCGGTCTTTCAATTGGTTTGCTTTTCCTTCTATACTACGCAACCACTAACCCGAACAAAATAGAAGAAGTAGATACTATTAAATATGATTCTTTGCTAGATTTAAAGCAACAAAAGATCGATTCTCTAGCCTTGTTTGTAGATTCGTTAAGTTTGGAAGGTCAAAAGATTGACACTATTTACTTTGAACTGGAAAAAAATATTCAAAAGCAATATGAAAACGTCGATACTATTAGTAATTCTGACAGCCTTATCAATATCATTAAAAGGGCAATTCACAATTGACGAACTAAAGTCAATAAGAAAGTCGCAAATTAAGGCTATTTATTGCGATTCTATGCTATTAAACCGAGCGCAAAGGATAGAACAACAAGACCAAGCTATTAAGGCGCAAAACGAGGCTTTATTTAGGTTTAAGGAAAAAGAAGTAATCCACCAAGAAAAAGAAGTTTACTACCGGGAACTAATCCAATCAAAAGACAAATCAATCAACCGGTTAAAACGAGGTAATAAACTTTTAAAAATTGGCTGCATTTCATTTGGTTCAGCGGCTGCAATTTTAGGAGGGTTAATTTACATTCAAAAGTGATTTCGCACATTAAAACGATGCCATACACAATGCGTTAGCATTAATACTAATCTGTACAGAACCCAGCCTGACATCCGCTACCAGTACCAAAGAAGAAATCTTATTGCAATCCAATTTTTTTTGTACTTGCATAACTCATTTCTTTCTTCCATTGTGCTTTTGCTTTCTTTTCCATTTCCGCAAACCATCTCATCTTCTGTGGCTCATTATCCCAGTTTTTACGCAACTGCTGAAAAGGTTTGTGAAAACATCCAACACAATTAGAATCAGCAGGGAAATTTATTCCGCTACTTTGTGACCACTTGTAAACTTCAAAATGGCTTTGTTTATTTTCTATCAAAGGAAAAGCCAATGTTCTCCATTCAATTTCATCCCATTTATTTCTACCATTTTCGCTTTGCCCTACAATCGTTTTAAATTTGGTATTAGTCTTATTTCTTTCGCCACGTTCTTTTTCATCATATCTAAAACCAACTTGCATTTCTACAATCTCACCAACTTCTTTTTGGCAATAATCAAAAATAGGCTTCATTTTCATTTCAGTAGTACACATTCTATTAAATATGTTTGGCAAGAAATAGCCATTTTTACGCTTAGTAATTTGTTCAAACGTATCACCAACTACCCATTTAATTTCCCTACCTAATAGTTGCTCTAAATCACGAACTACATATAAGGTTTTATCACTTTCAGCAGTTGCTACAAAATCACGCCCTATCTTATCAGAAACGTACTTCACTATTGATTTATCTTTTGGTTTGCAATATTCAGCTTCGATACATACAAGTGCAAAAAGTTCTATATCCGCAGGATAGTTTAGTGCCATAAATGCTGATGTTTTACCGCCTGAAATGCTATTTACTTTTATCATAATTTATCTTTTTAAATCCGTACTGTTGCCAACATTGTATATAGCACATAGGCTACGCCATACTGCCATATACTCAGCGTTACCTACAAGTGCTTAAACTTGTGCTAAACTTGAAGTTTCGTGCTTATCATCCGTTTTAACAACTTTTTCCCTTCCCTTTTTTAAATGATTGATCATACTATCAATTAGGTTAATTTTTTCAGTTTTAGAAATTCCTGTGCTATTTTTTATCATTTCAGAATATCTTATCATTTCCGTTGTGTAGTAAAGTGTGTATTTATCCATTATTTTAATTTTTCGTAAATTACTATTGCTAATTTCAACCATCTTGGTAAATCTTTTTTACTTTAAATAAAACTTGTGTCTATATTTATAATTTTAGGTCGTTTTTCTTTTGGAAGCATATCCCACCACTCGTAAAATATTTTATCAAGTATTTTTTCATTAAACCTTTTTACTTTACCACCTTTTAATTTGTGTTGCTCGTTATCATTCCAGTAACATTGCTCAATACTTTTGTAGTTACAAGTAACGTGTATTACTAATTCCGGATAGTAATCATTTAATTGAACACCCTTACGCAATAATCTACAAGTTTGTACACCTTCAAAAATTATTTGTTGATCTTTATGTTTCGATTGTAATAATTCTTTTATATGATACATATTGTCAGACCATCCTAAATACATATAATCGTCAGAAACAATTAAATCACAGCCAATTTTTTCAGAAAGTAACCTACCTAAAATAACTTTTCCACTTTTAGCGTGTCCGTAAATTATTATGTGTTTTGAGTTTTTACATAGGCTTATTAATTCATCGGTAACAAGCATATCTAACTTTCCAAATTCCGCATTATCATTTTGGGTATAAAGTTCTGTATTGTAGTCTATTTTAGATCGTGCATTACTAATTCGCCTACGCTCAAAAAAATTATTAAAACTAAAGTCGTTCATTATTCAAAGTTTTGTTATTATAAATCGCACCAGTCAGGTAACAATGTGTAAAATTCATATTTGCCGAAAAAGGCAAAAACGAAATCTTACAAGAGACGTTAGCCAATAAAACCACAAGGCAAATCTAATATATCAATCATTTCGCTTTCTAGTTCGTTTCCTTCTTGGTCAAAATACGCTGTATGATTTAACACTTTAATACTTTCACACCTTCCGTATTCGTCAATAGTACCGTAATCACTTCCGAAATTTTCCTCAACTGAAATATCCAGCAATAGAGTATTTTTATTTCCTTGTAATTCGTGAAGATCGCGCCAGTCTTTATCCCACCTATCAAGTATTAACTCATTTGCTGGGGTTAATTTTACTTCAAATTCTCTTTGTTCTGTTTTCATTTTATCTGTTTTGTTCGACAAATATAGTAATTAATTACTTTGTACAAACATTTGTACAAATCAAAAGTTTGATTATATTTGTCAAGAATTTAAAACAGAGAAATGCAATTAACAGAGGAAAAAACAATCCAAGAACAAGACCTTAAAGAGATAGGCGTTCAAATTATAAACGTCAAATCAATTACTCAAATGGGTTACAATATTTTTGAGGTAGGAAAGAACAATACTTTAACAGCTATTGACGGTTCAATGACTTGTCAAATAGTCCAGTTTAACGACGCTACATTTACTTGCGTGTTTCATTTGCTAGGACAGTTGAAGAATGTTCAATTTAATTATTCAGATTTTAGATTAATATAATGGAATTTAAAGCATTTAATGGAAGGGTAAAACTGTCTATAAATACAGACAAAACAATAAACCCAAATGAATGGAAGTTAAAACTTCTACAAGCAAAAAGCGGAATGCCTAAAAGGTTCGCTTACATTTCAGAAATTCGGGAAATGTACCCCGATTTAACACCTAAACAAGTAGCACACCTTCACGCTATTTGGAATGGTAGAGTAATTCAACAGAAGGAAAATAAAGATCCATTTTGGGGGGTTAAACTATTGATTGACATTTGTCACCACGTTAAAAACAATATTCAAAAATAGAGATATGAGCAAAGGAGATTTAGCTTTAGTAAGCGAGAAAGATTTAAGTAAGGTTGAAAACAACAGCTTGAATCAAGGGCAAATGCAGATACTACTTTCTGCAACACCTAAGAATTACGTTAAAACAAGGCCAGCGAAAGGGGGCGGAACTTGGGAATATGTAACGGGCGGCTACGTTAAGAAATGCCTAAACTTAATCTTTGGTTGGGATTGGTCCTTCGAGATTGTGGACGAAAAAATTTTGATCGAAGCTGGTGAAGTTGTCGTAAAAGGTCGCTTAACTTGCAATTCAAACGGTAGAACGATTGTTAAAATGCAATACGGAAATAAGGACATAATGTTTAAGAACGATTGGATAGACGGCAAGAAAGTAAAAACTAATATCCCTTTGAGCGTTGGTAACGATATGAAGGCTGCTGCAACCGATTGTTTAAAAAAGTGCGCTGCTGAAATTGGAGTGGCTGCGGATATTTACAACAAAGAAGATTTTAGAGCTGTTACAGTTGTTTCAGAAGATAACCTAAAGGAAGCTATCGAAAAGAAGTTTGAGGCTGTTAGAGATAGATTGAAGCCAGAGGACATTGAAGCGATTGAGCAGGTTATTATGGAAGAAAACGAGAAGGAATACAAACGAATTATTAACGTATTAAACAAGGTCAAGTAATGGAAGGTCGAGTAGGAACATTTAGCAGTAGTTCAATTTATAAATTAGTAAAGTCTGGACGCGGAAAAGACGCTGTATTTAGTGCGGCTGGAATTACTTATATCAAGGAAAAAAGCTATGAGATCAGATTAGGTCAAGCGTTAGAAACAGAACAATTTTCAAAGGCTACTAGCTGGGGCCACGTTGTTGAACCATACGCCTATTCAAAAATACCTAACGAGGTTTTAAGCCTTTCCTCCAGGCTCGAAAGTAAGAAGCGAAGGAAACACCCTAATTTACTTTGGTCCGGTGCTTCTGACTTTGAAACTTCTGAATTAGTTGGAGATATTAAAAGCCCGGTAACTCTAAAGTCGTTTTGTGAGCAGGTGGATATTTACGACCAAGTAAAAAGCGGAGATTTAGAAGCATTTAAAAATGAAAAGCCTGAGTACTATTGGCAATTAGTTTCAAATGCTATTTTAGCTGGTGTAGATTATGCTATGGCAGTTTGTTTTGTACCAACAGAGGACGACGTTTTAGAAATACTTTCAGAGAGTAACCTAGAGTATGACGCTAACGATTCAGAACACTTAACGAAGTGCAAGGATAAGATCAAATGGTTAACGCTAAGCGAAGCACCGCACCTTAAAAATGGTTGTCCTTATGATAGTTTAAACTGGGTTAAGTTTGAAGTACCACAAGATGACAAAGACTTTTTAATTCAGCGAGTAGAACTAGCAGAAGCAGAACTAAGAAAATTATTGAAGTGATGAAGAGAATTAAAGTAGGTAGTGATTTTAGCGGAGTAGGTGCTTTCGATCAAGCGTTAAGAAGATTAGAAATTGATTATAAAACTGTTTTTTCTTGTGATATGGATAAATACGCACGTCGAACTTACATTGAGAACTATGGAGAACCAGACTATTATCCGGAGAATGTTTATCAGCGTTAAATACCAATAGAAAGTTTAGATATTTATATGACTTCGCCACCTTGTCAAAGTTTCAGTTTGGCCGGAAAGCGTAAAGGTGAAGATTCAGAAAATGGTATTTTGTTCTACAATAGTCAAGAGTTTATAGTAAAGAACAAACCCAGATACTTCATATTTGAAAACGTTAAAGGACTTTTAAGCGATAACAAAGGCCGAACGTTTCAAACTTGGATAGATATGTTGGGCGGTAAATCGGTAAACGGTAATCCGGTCCTTTTTCCTTGTGAAAATTCAACGCCTTACCACATTTACCATAAGGTTTTAAACGCTAAAAAATACGGAGTACCACAAAATAGAGAGCGTGTTTTTATTATTGGCATTCGGGATAATCAAGATAATAAGTTTACCTGGCCAAAAGAGCAAGTTTTAACCAAACGATTGAAAGACATTTTAGAACAAGAAGTTGACGAAAAGTATTATTTGAGTACCAAATTATTGACTGGATTTTTAGAACATAAAAAAAGGCACGAAGAAAGAGGTAATGGTTTTGGATTTAGTACCAATGACATAAATAAACATTCAAGGGCTATTAATACTAAAGAAGGAACCAGGCATTGCGATAATTATATCAAAGTTAAATCAGCCACAAAACAAGGCTTTGAAACCGCTACTCCAGGCGATAGTACTAATTTCAGCCAACCAAGCAGCCAACCAAGCAGCCAACCAAGCAGCCAAACGAGAAGGGGTCGAGTTGGTAAAGGTGTTGCGCAAACTTTAGATACTGCTTGCAATCAAGCGGTTATTCAGTTAAATAAATCTAAAGAAAGTGGGGATCAGCAACCGTACCAACAAAATAGAATATTTGATATTAACGGGATTAGTCCGGCGGTGTTAGCAAATTTAGGAGGTGATAGAAATCATAATATAAATACAAATAAAATAAGACGTTTAACCCCAAGAGAGTGTTTTAGGCTTATGGACTTCCCAGAAAGTTTTAAATGGTCGGTATCAGATACACAAGCCTACAAGCAAGCAGGAAACTCAATAGTAGTTAATGTACTTGCTGAAATAATTAAAAAACTGCAATTTTAATGAAAGGCTGGCGGAAATGTAAAAACTGTGGAACGTCGTTTGAAAAAAAGCGACCACTTCAGGCTGTCTGTTCTCCGGTTTGCGCTTTTGATTACGCTAAAAAACTCAAAGAAAAGAAAGAGAAACGCGAATGGACTAGCCGAAAGAAAGAATTGATCGAGAAAACCAAAACTTTAACCGACTACAAAAAAGACCTACAAACGCTTGTAAATAAATATGTAAGGCTAACTAAGGAAAGTGAATGTATTAGCTGTAAAAAGGATTTAAACGGCCTTAAATTTGACGCTGGACACTATCGAACCGTTGGAACTAATCCAGCTTTAAGGTTTGAAACTTTAAATATTTGGCCACAATGCGTAAAATGCAACCGAGATCTTCACGGAAATTTGATTGAGTACCGTATTAACCTAGTCAAAAAGCTAGGAAAAGATACCGTTCAATGGTTGGAATCGGAACACCCCCCAAAAAAGTACACCGTTCAAGACCTTCAAGACCTAACCAAACACTACAAAACCGAGATTAAAAAGCTAGAGCAAAAAAAATAATTCGTTTTTTTCTTTGTTAACTGTTATTTTTGTTTACATTTGGTTATTGTTAATACAGAGAAAATGAAACTAAAAACATTTAAAGACCTAGAGTTTAATCCGCACCCAAGCGGAAGAGGAGAACAAGCAAAAACGAATTTAAACGGTTGCTTCATTTGCGTAAATAAAGGCAAAGATTTTGAATGCAGCTTTGATACGTTTGAACTTTATTCGGATCGCTTAAAACCGTTTAGCAAGGTCAAAAGATATGCCACAGTAACGCAAATAACTACGCACATGGTTTATGTGCAGAAACACCCAAAGAAATGAACAAAAAACGTTATAAGATATTCAACAAGCACAGCAAAAACGAAGGAACTTTCAACTCGTTAAAAGAAGCGTGTGAATGGGGCGGATTGAATTACAATTCAGTCAGAGCCTTAATGTCAAGGAACAAAAAGAAAGTTTATACAAATCAAGTCTACATTTTAAGACCAAAAAACTAGAGAAATGAACGAGAAAGAAATACAGAAGTACATGAAAGAATTACTAGCATATCAATTTGCTGGTGTATCACCGAACGGAAGCAAATTAAGCGAAGTAGATAACATTAGAATATCTGAGGAGGTTAGAAGTTTTCAAGCTGCATTAAGGTTGATACAATCTACAAAAGTAAAAACCAGAGGCAGTTCAGAATGTAAAATGCCTTTTAGAAAAACACCTTCAAAGGCTTGGTATACAGAAAAGCTACCAAGAACGACCAGAGATATTAACGAAGAAATAGTTTAACTATGAAATTCGACGTTAAAACAATCAACACAAGGTATCAAACCCGAAAGCGATTAGAAGCCTTTAAAACGATTTTAAGCAAGGAAAAAAGAAACGCTGAGAAGCTGGAAGTATTAACAATTCAAAAACAGAGATAATGGAAATAGAATTATTTGATTTAAGTAGCGGTAAACCGTTTTATAACGGAAACCCATTGAAAATAAGAAGAAACTCACAAGGTTATCCTAGAGTTTACATAAACAAAAAGGCGCATAGGCTGCATAGATTAGTAGCGTTAAAGTATATTCCTAACCCTAAAAACAAGCCAATAGTTGACCATATTAACGGAGATAAACTTAATTTTTCAGTGTCAAATTTACAATGGTCTACCTACTCGGAAAACTCTAAGAAAGCATACAAAAGGATTAAAACAATGTCTAATATGCACAACGGAAAAAGCAGACCAATCATATCAACTTGTAACCGTACTGGATTAATGAAAAAACATAGGTCTCTTAGAGATTGTGCTAGACACTTAAATAGAGATAATGCAGCTGTATATCGTTGTTTAAATGGGGAGTGGAATAATTGTAATGATCATAAACTTAAATATGTTTAACATGAGAAATAGTGACAACGCGCCAGACGCGGAAATCCTTGACAAAATAGAATTAATAGCTAACAAGGCATTAGGGGTAATTGTATCCGCTACTTTTCTTAGTGTTATTTTATGGGCGGTGTTTAATTAATTTGTTTACATTTGAATTATGATTAGTTGCAGTAATCTTACGAATTTATTTATTTACCTCTATCTAGTGGACACGCTGCAACCGTTGAAGCTAGTTAGGGGTTTTTTATTTTACAGAGAATGAAAGAATATCAAGAGTTTTTAGAAACAAAAAAGAAATCATTTATCGAATCTGGATTTGATATTGAACTTGATCAATTGAATAGCAGTCTATTTGATTTTCAAAAGTACATTGTGCAAATAGCTTTAAAAAAGGGGCGTTTTGCATTGTTTGAGGATTGCGGATTAGGTAAGACTATCCAACAGTTAGAATGGGCTAATCAAGTCTATTTAAAAACAAATAAACCCGTTTTAATACTTGCACCTTTAGCAGTTGTTCCACAAACAATAGAAGAGGGTAATAAGTTCGGTATTAAGGTCAATAAGTTAGATATGACTATCCGATACTTTAAACCAATAAACGGGGTTTTTATAATCAACTATGAGCAACTTAAAAACATCAATTTTATTGATTGTTTTTCGGGAGTTGTATTAGACGAATCAAGTATTTTAAAAGGTCGTGACGGTAAACTATCAAGGCTAATAATTGATACTTTTAAAATGACGCCTTATAAATTAGCTTGTACCGCTACACCTTCACCAAACGACCATATGGAGTTAGGTCAACATTCAGAGTTTTTAGGGGCTATGAGTTACTTAGAAATGCTTGCAATGTTCTTTGTTCACGACGGAGGCGAAACTTCTAAATGGAGATTGAGAAAACACGCAACAGACGACTTCTGGAATTACGTTTGCACTTGGTCTATTTCGGTTGATAATCCTTCAACTTTAGGTTTTGAAATGAAAGGGTACAACCTACCAGAAATAGAATACATTGAGCATATTGTAAAGGTTGAAAACAATACAGGTACTTTATTTAGTGAGGCAGCTGTATCTGCTACTGAATTGAACAAAGATTTAAGACGTAGTTTAACTGATAGGGTTGAAATATGCAAGCAAATAATAGGAAATTCAAAAGAACAGTTTATTATTTGGGGGCTTCAAAACGCTGAAACGGATCTATTAAAAAAGACGCTTTCAAATGCTCGAAATGTTCAAGGTTCGGATAAGCCTGAAGTTAAAGCGGATAATTTAGTTGGGTTTGCTCACGAGGAATATCAGAACTTAATTACAAAGACTTCAATTGCTTCATTTGGTATGAACTACCAGCAATGCAGTAATATGATATTCTGTTCTTACGACTTTAAATTTGAGGCGTTTTATCAAGCTGTTAGAAGGTCTTATAGGTTTGGTCAAATGAATAAAGTAAAAGTACACATTATCATTCCAGAAAGCCAAATGAATGTAAGGAAAACAATATTAGTAAAAGAACAAAAACATAAGGATATGATTCATAATATGAGTTTGTATTCTGCAAAAACAGATTTTAAATTAAACTCAAATAAAGTGGTTAAAACAAAGGAAGTAAAAGAAGAAAATTATACGCTTTTAAATGGTGATTGCGTTCAGAAGTCTAAAGAGTTAAAAGATAATTCAGTTGATTTGGTTGTGTTTAGCCCTCCATTTGCAGAACTGTATGTTTATTCAGATAAAGCTGAGGATATGGGTAATGTAAAGAACTATCAAGAGTTTGAGAAACATTTTCAATACCTTATACCAGAATTAAAAAGAACTCTTAAACCTGGAAGAATATGCGCCGTTCATTGTATGGATTTGCCAATTCAGAAAGGTAAAGAGGGTTTTATTGGTTTGCGTGACTTTAGCGGAATGCTAATCAAATGGTTCTCTGAACAAGGTTTTATTTATCACGCAAAAACAACTGTTTGGAAGAATCCAGTTACCGAAATGCAAAGAACCAAAGCACTAGGGCTACTTCACAAAACAATCAAAAAAGATAGCTCAATGAGTAGAGTCGGTATTCCTGACTATGTTTTGTTTTTTAGAAATGAAGGTGTAAATGAAAGACCAATTACTCACCAAGATACAGATCAAAGTAAGTCGAACTATTTACCAGTTGATTTGTGGCAAAAATATGCTAGTCCAGTTTGGTATGATATTGATTATTCAAGAACATTAAATTATAGAAGTGGTCGCGACGGTAACGACGAAAAACATATTTGTCCTTTACAACTTGATACAATTGAAAGAATTATACACTTATATTCAAATGAAGGAGATACGGTTTTTAGTCCATTTGGAGGCGTAGGTTCAGAAGGTTATCAAGCATTAAGAATGGGTAGAAAGTCAATATCTATTGAGTTAAAAGAATCATATTTTTTACTTAATGAACGAAACCACAGAAACGCAGTAGAACAAAATAAAGAACTGCTATTGTTTTAATTTGTATATTTGAATCTTATAACGAATGCACCGTTGTTAAAAACATTTAAGCCTTTGCCCCGATGGAAGTGCATTTTCCTGACGGGTTCAAAGGCTTTTTTTATTTACAAAATATGGCTAAAGAACTACCATACTTTCAATTTGAACCTTCTGAATGGCAAAACGGAGATATTCAAATGGCTTCAAATGAGGCTAAAATTGCTTTTATAGAGATTCTTTGTAGCTATTGGCAAAGACTAGGTTCACTACCTTATGCGTTCGCATTGCAAAGGCATTGCAACGGCAAAGAAAACGCATTGCGAGAATTGATAGATTGCAATGCGATAAAAGAAATTGAAGGACAAATAGTAATTTCTTTTCTTGATTCACAGCTTAAAGGATTGGAAAGTAAAAGTCAAAAGGCTAGAGAATCCGCAAATAAACGCTGGAATAAAGGCGAAAATGCGAACGCAATGCGAACGCATACGAAACGCAATGCTAATAGAATAGAAGAGAATAGAATAGAAGAGATAAAAGAAAGTAAAGAGGCGGTTTTTAAAAAAAACCTTCTAACCTTTCAAGAAAACTATACTTTAGAATTACTTGAAAAGTTCTTTTTGTACTGGACTGAGAAAAATCCAAACGGTAAAAAAATGAAGTTTGAAATGCAAAAGACTTTTGATATCGAAAGGCGGTTATTGACTTGGTCGAAAAACGAAAAAAACTTTAACGGTAATAGCAACGGAAAAATGACCCTAGAAAGAAAGCAAGAATTGAACAGAAATATTTTAAGTGAATTAATGGAGGGCAAAAAATGAGCAATTTATCAATCATAGAACGTTACGATTTTAAAAACCTTTCTCCAGACCTTACAAAAAGTCAATTAGAAATTATTAATGCTAGGAGGTCTGAAACGGTTAAAAGTTTGATTATAGAAAATAGTGCTTTGTTTTACGCTGAGATTTTAAAAGCGTTTGATTTGGCTTTAATGCTTGCTGGCCATAAGAAAGAAGAAAGCCACTATTTTAATCAAGTAAAGGCGTGTTCAAAGGCGTTAGAAAGTAATTTTAACATTGGAAAGTATGGAAGTATAACAGTCAATGAACTAAATATAGCGGTTGAAAGGGGTTGTTCTGGTCAATACGGTGAGTTTATGGGTATCAATTACGTTACTTTGAATAAATTTATTTTAGGCTATGTCCAGGAAATGAACGAAGCTATCACAAAGCAAAGACTTCATGAGAACGATTTAAAATACAAACGGGACCAGAAAGAAAAAGCCGAACAAGCCCGAAAGGAATACGAAGAAAGTTTTGAGGGGTTAATCGAAGCCGATATTCAGCAAAAGAAACTAAACCCGATGGCCCTTGTTGAAGATTATGGAAACGTCAAGTTTGCGAGGCTAAAAAATGAAGGTCGGCTAGTAATTACAGAAGATCAAAAAGAACGCTTAAAACGCAAAACCTTGACAATGTATGCAGACCAAGTAGGAGAAGAAAGGAAAACCCACAACGGAAAACAAGCGGCTTTAAGTTCTAATCAAATAAAAGTAGTTTATACCCCACCAAGCAAAGAGGATAGTATAGTCGCAAAAAACAGAATTTACAAGCTATTAGCCTACAATGAATGGTTGAAGGAACAAAAAGAACTAAAAGAAAACAATTAAAAATTAATAACTAAATTTGAATTATCATTGTAGAAAATAGATAGAAGGCAAAAGAGAACTAGGTAAAAAGTGTGAACGAATAGAATAAAGTAATGCCAACAGAAAAGAACATAAAGACACCAGAAGAGTTGTACATTCATTTTGAATCGTATAAAACCGAAGCAAAAAACAATCCATATCTAAAGCACGTTTTTGTAGGAAAAGACGGGAACAGTAAATACCAAGAACTAGAGAAACCATTAACTTGGGACGGGTTCGAGATATGGTTAAGAAAGAACGAAATAATATCAAGGCTTGATCACTATAAGGCTAATTTAGACGGTAGATACGCTGAATATGTGTACATCATACGCGCAATAGACCGAGAAATTTACAACGACAAATATTCGGGGGCTGCTGTTGGAGTGTATCATAACAACATTATAGCACGCGATTTAGGGTTAGCCGAAAAGGTAGATAACAAACATGACTTTAGCGGTGGAAACGTAACCTTTAAAGTAGAAGGTGAAGAGCCAGAAGAACAGTAGTCAACCTTTTAGGGTTAGTAGTCTTTTTCAAAAAAACTATGAGATTCCAGAGGGGAAAGACCTAACCATTAATAGGGGTGGTACTTCAAGCGGAAAAACCTATTCTTTAATGCAAGGCTTCGCGGTTAGGTGTAGACAAGAACCTGGAATAATAATAACCGTAGTTGGTCAAGATATACCTAACCTAAAAAAAGGCGCAATTCGTGACCTTAAAACAATTCTTAATAGTTGTGAATGGCTACAAAAAGCAGTAGACTATTACAATAAAACCGATAGAATACTATACTTCAAAAACGGTTCAATCATTGAATTTAATTCGTACGACGACGAACAAGACGCGAAGAACGGTAAGCGCGACTATTCCTTCTTCAATGAGGTAAACGGTATATCTTATGAGATATTTGAAGCTATTTATGTACGGACTAAGAAGCATACTTGGGTAGATTTTAACCCTTCTGGTGAGTTCTGGTTGAAGGATAAAGGATTTGAGCAAAGGGATAACGTTAGGACTTTTAAAAGTACCTACAAACACAACCCTTTTTTAGACCCTAAAACAATTCAAAAGATTGAGGACTACGAGCCAACAAAAGAAAACATAGCCAAAGGAACAGCCGACGAATACCGCTGGAAAGTGTACGGGAAAGGGGAGTATGCACCACTAGAAGGGGCTATCCTTAAACGCTGGAAGAAAGGAAAGTTCAACGAAGAACTACCATATACTTTTGGGCTTGACTGGGGTTGGACTGACCCATTTACATTGACTAAAGTAGCAGTAGATAAGAAAAAGAAAATCATCTACGTCAAGCAAATGGCCTATGCCAGCGGCCTATCAATGACTAATATCAAAACGATCATTGAAAACAATTGCACAAGACAAGACTTAATAATTTGCGATAGTTCAGAACCTTTAAACATAGCTGAGTTAAGAATGTACTCCGGAGGCTATAATACAATCAGAGCATTTAAACGTCCGGGAATAGTTCAAGAGCGTTTGCGTTGGATGCAAGATTATTTGATAATAGTAGACGAAAGCCCAGATATTGAGAATGAACTAAATAACTATATCTGGAATGATAAACGAGCTGAAATACCAATAGACAAGTTCAATCATTCAATTGACGGCTTTGGTTATGCGTTCACTTATTGGCATTTAAAGAATCGTTAAACAAACACAACTAAATTTATTGTAATTTTGCCAAAAGTGTTAATATGGCATATCGGGACTTAAGCAAACTATCTAGCAGGGAATTATTCAGCAGAGAATTATTCAGCGCAGATCAGTTTGTTAAAATTGGTGAAGGGTTTAATGGTTCTACAATTTCAGACGAAAAAGCAATCAAAAAAGGCTACTTAGGTAGTTCGGTTGTTTACTCAATAGTCACACGAATAGCCAGAGGAGTTTCAAGCCTACCGATTTATATTTACGATAAGACCAATGGCAAACAAATTGAAAGCGGAGAAGTTTACGACTTTGTTTTTAAGCCTAACGACAACCAAAGTTTCAATGAGTTCTGGGAGCAGTTAGTTACATTCTATACTTTAACCGGAGAATGTTACAACTACCTAGACGCTGAATCAATAGGGTTTTACAAAGGTCAACAGTTAGTTCTACCGCCTCAAGCAGTAACCATAGAAACAGAAACAAATAGCATATTTTCAAAAGTCAAAAGCTATAAGTTTAACGACGGAGAAAGTATAAGCCCGTTAAATATTGACTACGTTATGCACGTTGCAATGAATAACCCTTCAATGCAAGGACTTAAAGACAAGAACGGTTTAAGCCCATTACAATCAGCACAAAACATTCTAAACGCTTCCAATAATGTAGAGATAGCACTAAGCGAATACTTCGAGAATAGGGGCGTTTCTGCATTAATAACACCTTCAAACGAAGATCCGTCAATGCCAATGAATGACGACGACGAGAAAAGCATTTGGTCCGCATTGAAAAGAAAAATAGGTGGGGCTAAGTCTATGAACGCAATGAGGTTTTCTCGAAGGGCTTTAAACGTCCAGCAACTTAATGCAAGTTCAACCGATATGCAAACCATAGAGAACAAGAACCAACTAACGAAAGACCTTTGTAATGTTTTCGGGTTTCCAGCAATGCTGTTAACAGGAGAACAAGCTACTTACAACAACGTAAAAGAAGCAGAAGCTTCAGCGTATAACAACAACTACATACCAACCTTTGAAAAGATAGCGGCTGGATATGAGCGAAAGTTTTTATCTAAGTTCGGAAACTATTCTTTAGGTATTCACAAGGAAAAAATAGAAGCATTGAATCCTTCACCAACTGAACGAGCAAACCAAGCAATTAAATTGGTTGACGCTGGATTAATAACACCAAACGAGGCGAGGGAATCAATAGGCAAAGAAGTTTTAACTGACAAAGAAATGGACAGCGTAAAGCCTAAAGGTTCAAATGTTACAATTTCAAACGTTTAGTTATGGAGAAGAAGAAACTTACTAAAGAGCAATTGAAGAAGTTGAAAGCTGAAAAGCTAAAGAAAGTTATCGATAATAAAATCATAAGGAAATGAGCAAAGCCGATATTAAAAAAATGATTGCTAACAAAAAGCAGTTAATCAAGTTAAAGAAAGCAACTTTAAAAAAGTGTGACGTTATAGAATTAAGTTCTGCCGCTGAAATTACCAGCAAAGGAATGACTGACAAAAACGATAACGAAAATGAAATTTACAGAACAATCGTTGGCAATACCTACGGTTTTATGGACAGCCACCAAGACGTACATATCAAAGGAATTTTTACCAAGTCAATACAAGAAAACAAAGAAAATATCCTACACTTACACGACCACGTTCACCAATTGAGCGCGAAAGTTGGAACGCCTTTAGATACTTATGAAAAAGAGGTTAGCTGGTCCGACGTTGGTTTGAACAAGTCTGGTACAACTACTGCCCTTTTAATGGATAGTAAGATTGAAAGGTCGAGAAACAAAAATATTTTCCTTGATTATAAAAATGGTGCAATCAAACAGCATTCAGTTGGTATGCAGTACGTTAAAATTGAACTTGCTGTAAACAATCCAGAAGAAAAAGAAGAGTTTGCTACTTGGGAAAAGTACAAAAACGAGGTTATAAACCTAGACTTAGCAGAAGAAACGGGCTATTTTTGGGCGGTAACAGAGGCAAAGTTGATTGAAATTAGCTGCGTTATACGAGGTTCAAACGAATTAACACCAACTTTAGACTCTTCAAAAGGCTTAGAAGAACTAACAGAACTAAACGAAAAAGCCTTAGACAACCCAACTAAAGAAAATTTATTGCATTTTTGTAATCAATTCAAAGCACTTCAAGAAGGTGAAGCCGTTGATAAAACACTTCCAAAGGTCGAGAAGCCGCAAAAGAAAAGTAATCCATTATTTAATCATTTAACACAATTAAAATGAAAGATTTTAATACATGGTTGACGGCTGAGAAAAATTTAGACGAAGCTGCAATCAAAGAATTAAGCACAGAAGCACAAGCAAGCCATATTGCTGAGTATATGAGCAGCGTGGCAATGAAAGTAGACGAGGCTGTAAAGTCTGGTGTATCAAAAGAAGAATTAGCTGAACTTGGAAAAGAGCAGTCAAAGGCTTTAGCTGAATTAGGCGCAAAGCACGAGGCTATTCTATTAAGTCAAGGTGCTGCTATTAAATCAGCAGTTGATAAATTGACAAAAACAGAAACTTCTACAAGCAAGTCAATCCTTGAGCAGTTGAAGGAAAAGAAAGACGAAATAAGCCGTTACAAGAACGGAGAAAGCGTTAAGATTACTTTGAAGGCTCCTGTTGATATGACTTTTGCAACAAACGTAACTGGACAAATTCCACAAGCTGAAAGGCTGCCGGGAATGAACATGGAGGCTTCAAGGGAAATCAAATTCTTAGACGTTCTTCAATCTGGAACTATCTCTTCTAACCTTGTTGAGTGGGTTTATCAAAGTGGTAAAGAAGGAACGGCTGGTCAAACAGTAGAAGCGGCACTTAAAAATCAAATCGACTTTGATTTACTTGTTGGTTCTCAAAAAGTTGAAAAGACAACTGCTTACATTACAATCACTGACGAAATGTTAGACGACGTAGAATTTATGGCTACTGAAATTAACAACGAATTGAATCGTGAATTATTGAAAGCTGTTGAATTAGGTGCTTATAGTGGTTCAGGAGTAAGCCCACAATTAAACGGGGTTTTCAATACTGCAACTGCATTTGCTGCTGGAACTTTTGCTTTAGCAGTTGATAATGCAAATGAAGTAGACGTTCTTACTGTTGCTGCAAATCAAATTAAGATAGCAGAGCAAGGAATGCCGAATTATATCTTCATGAATCCTTCTGACGTTACCGCTTTAAAAATGGTAAAAGTTAGTTCTACCGATAAGCGATATGTAGAGCGTTTAGCAATGGTAGCTGGTTCTTTATCTTTAGACGGTGTGCCAATTGTAGAAACTACTTTAGTTGACGCTGGACAGTATTTGATTGGTGACTTTACAAAAGCACATATCAGAACTAAGGCTGGCATTTCAATTGACGTAGGATATACTGGCGATAACTTCATTAAGAACTTTAAAACAATTAGGGCTGAATGGAGAGGCGTAGTTTACGTTAAGAACAACGATAGAACTGCATTTGTTAAAGGTGATTTCTTATCTGACAAAGCAGCTTTAGAAACTACTCCATAGTCTATTTAGAATATAGTTAAAAAGCCCCTTCATATTGTTGGGGCTTTTTTTATATCTTTGAGGCAACATAAAATTAAACAGTTATGAGTTCAGAAGTCGAAATAATCAAGGTAAGAGGTAAAAAAGTAAAAGCTGGCAAGGCTCAGCATTTTGTAGTTGGTCAAGTTTACGAGCTACCTAAATGGAAAGCTGATTTAGTTATTAGTAACGGGCAGGCTGAATTAGCAACAGAAAAAAAGAAAGCACCAGCAAAAGCTAAATCAAGTAAAAAATAAATTTTCTTAATATTCTCTGTATTAAGTTTCTCTGGGAAAAGTCCTAGCATTAATTTGTTAGGGCTTTTTTATTTAACTTTGTATTATGCAAGAAGAAATGATCTTAGTCCAGTTTTTAAAAGACTATGAATATAGAACGGTTAACGATAAAGGCACTCCAATTTTAAAGACTATCAAGAAAGGCACTAAAAAAAAGATTCTAAACTATGCAGTCACTAGGCTAGTGAGTAACCCAAATAATGTAATCGTTAAAATATTATGATACTTCAAACGTCCGATTTTGAAAGCGGTAACTTTCAAATAAGCCAAGACCAAAATACATTAGTTGACCTTCAATCGTTTATTACTTTGGATAGCGAGAAGGCTTTAATTTATGAGTTGTTCGGTTCTACGTTGGGCCAAGAGTTTATAAATGATTTGACTGGCGACCCACAAACACCAGCTTCAACAAAGTGGACAGATATATTCAGCCCGTTTTACTATGACGACCCTGGCGATATATCAATCACTTGTCAAGGCATTAAAGAGTACTTAAAAGGCCGAATATATTACAACTATGTAAGTCAACAACAAATAATAAACCAAGCGTCTGGAAACGTAGCTAATCAATCAGAGGCAACAAGTCAAGAAAGTTTAATTACTAAATTGACCGTTCTTTATAATCGGACCATAAGAACCGGAACGGACTTACAATATTACATTTACGAGAACCAAGCAACTTATACAGACTTTAGGGGATTAGTTTTAGAACCTATTAGCGCAATATGACCAGCGTAGATAGCATAGTAGAATCGGTAATTGACTCAATGAGTTTAGACCTTAACGTTTATGCTGTTGAAGTTATAGACGGAAACTATAAACTTTGGGCTACCAATACCCACTACTTAGGAGAAAACAGTATTATAACGCTATTAGAAGTTAATTATACGGTTGTTTCTTTCGTTCAAAACACCTATCTAATAGTAAGCGGTGCAAGTGCGCCAATTATTGGAACGTATGCACTTAGAAAGCCTCAATACATTTACGGTAAGTATCTTCAGGTTCAACAAGAAATATCAAAGAAGCACGACAAAGATATACTACCAATGATATGGAGGTTTGATTTAGCTTCGAGAACTTCACCAACTGCAAGAGATAGCGTAAACGAAAGCGAAGGTTCGAGTAGGTTCTTCTTTATGGCTACAAATAACCCGAAAAAATACACCACAGAAAGCGACTACGATAATGTTTTAAATCCTTTGAACGCTTTAGCTGATACCTTTTTAACTGCTTTAGCCCGATCAAATAGAGTTAACACTATTAACGGAGTTACTAGAATAAACTATTCAAAGTTTACCAATGGTGGTAATTCAACAACTAACGACGCTGGTCAAAAAGTATTTAATAAAAACATAAGTGCTGTTGAAGTAACTGTTCCACTAAACATTATCAAAGACTTTACTTGCCGAGTTCGTGAAATTCCAGTAGTCGACGGAAACGGTTTTGATACTGGATTTGATAGTGGTTTTAAATAGGCAAAAAAAATTGTAATTTTGTAAAATAATGTTTAACTATAAAAAATAAAAAAATGGCTGTTTGTTCATGTGACGTAACGCTTAGTAATACCGGAGTTGGTTCATGCCAACCCTTACAAGCTGTTGCAAAAAAGATTATAATCGTTCCTTTGGTAAACGGTTCAAATGTTAGAAATGGGATTGACCTTAGTTCAATACCTACTAACGCTGATATTATTAACCTAATTAATGCTGCTGATTCTTCGGAGCGTTACTACCCATTGCCGACAATGGAAAACGTAACAAATGAAAGAGCTGATTCTATTACAGAAGAAGCACCTTCAGGAACGATTGCAAAAATAAGAAACGGAGCAAAGACTTTCACAGGAGAGATTTGGTTTCAGGGTTCTACTTATGCTGGAGCGATTGACGCTTTCGGTTGTGGTCAAGTTGGGGCTTATATCGTTGACGGTAACGACAACTTGATAGGTGACAAAGGAACTACTGGTTATCTTTATCCTTTGGCTATCAAAATGCCTACTTGGGACGTTAAGACAATCGACACAACAGATACAACTGTTGCTAAGATTTCTTTGACCTTTCAATGGAAAGATTCAATTGCTGATTCTGACGTTGGTATGTTGTTAGCTTCTGACTTTGATAGTTCAACTTCTTGGTTGGATTACAATGGTCTAATTAACTTAAACGGTGTTGCTTCTGCAATTTCGACTACTGCTTTCTCAATGAAAGTAACTACTCCATACGGATCAGTAGTTAATCCGGTTGTTGCTGGTGGTTTAGTAATTAGTGACTTTGAAATTTACAATGTAACTACTGCTTCTCCTGTTGTGATTTCTACCTTTAACGAAACTCCAACAGGAACATACGCTTTTACATTTTCAGCGCAAACTTCTGCTGACGTTTTAAGTCTAAGAATAGCACCTGCTACTAATGGATATGACGATACTTTATTAAGTGCTGTTGTAATAACAATCCCATAGTATGGAGTTCAAAACAAAAACGGGTACTTGTTACCTTGAATTAGGGCTGTATAGTCGTAAGAAAGGCGATAAAACAAAGTTCAATCGTTTTCTTTATGATTCTGGATTTACAGGAGATTTAACTAAGGCTTGGAAGGATTACCAAGACGCTAGTAAAAAGAAGTAAATTAAAGGTTAAACATTTATTTTTAATTAGCCTCAATAGTTTACGCTATTGGGGCTTTTTTATACTTTAAACTATGAGTTTTTCACTTGAATTGATAAACGGAGTAACTAAGTTAGGCAATGGGGGTCAGTTTATTTATACTTTTCCTATTGCGGTTATTATTGCACAACCTAATTTAGCGGCACCGCAAATGGTTATAACGTACACTAATAGAGCGTCCGAGTACCAAGAACCGTTAATAGTTCTTTATTCAGAAATAGACGACGTTTTATTGTCAACAAACATTGAAGAGTATGTTGACCAATTAGCAACGGAAAGTTATTTCTTTACGGTGTAATGGATAGACTTTTTCAAGTAATAAGAAACATTGAAAGCCTTGCTACTGGTAAACTATTCTTTGTTTTGTTTTCCAAAACGATCAACCAGAAGTTAATTATTCGGTTGAACCAGGAAAACCAATTGCAATTTGGTATTTTAGCAGACGATAAACAACTTCCATTTTACTCTAAAACAATTGTTTACGATTACGGTAAACCAAGCGGCAAAAGGTGGACGTTAAAAGATACTGGCGCCTTTTACGATAGTTTTGACATTGTACAAGTAACCGAGAAAGACTTAACTATTTATGCTGATTCAGTTAAAGAGGGCATAGATTTGAGCAAATACGGGGCTATCTTAGGTTTGAACGAAGAAAGTTTTGAAATATTAAGAGACAAGTTAATACCACAAATTCAAGAAATTATACTCAATGAAATACTGGCAGTCAATTGACGATTTACCTATTTACTATTATTACAAAGTTTTAGAAACGGGCGACTTAAAGCACCTAGTGTATGAAATGCCAAATAAAATAGACGTGGACCATTTAAAAAAGGTACTTAATCCGGTATGGGATAAAATCGAACTTGAATACTTTGATATGCTTTCAAAAGACCCAAACTACATTGATACTTTAAAAGACGATATTCGATTCCAGATCAAAAAAGTTAAGGCGCAAATCAGTTCTTTAGCCTATGATAAAATCATTTTTGAAGGCGAGAAGCGCAAAAAGGCAATGGAGAATAGCGAATACGACTATTATAAGTCAATCGCTTTGTTAACTAAAAACCTTAATTTTGCAATTGACGATAAGAAGTTGAGCGTCCGAATGTATTTCACGCACTTTAATATGTTGAAGAATGGCAAATAAGAAGATAACTAGCGAAGAAGTTTTTGATCCGAATCTATTTGCTACGGTTATAAAGGCCGCTGCTGCATTGAGGAAAGTATTAGAAGAAAACCTAACTAGTTTAAAAGACATAAGCAAAACACAAGCCTTTAATAGTGGTGACGACATTAAGAAATACAATGAAGTAGTAAGCCAAACTACAACCAATGTTAAGGCGTTTGAAATGGCACAAAAGGACGCTGACGAAGCGACCGAGCAATTTAATAAAGAGGTTGAAAACTCAATTGAGAATCAAAAGAAAGTCAAAAAGATAATTGACGACGTTAACGGTAGTTTAGACGCTAATATAGCCAGACAAACCCAAAACAAAACTTTATTAGCTGACATTAAAAGGCGTCAAAACCTTTTAAATAAAGAATACCAAAGAGGGCAAATAAGTCTATCTAAATACAACCGAGCAACAACTAAGAATAATAAAGAGATTGCACAACTAACAGTAGCAAATTCAAAGTTAGGGTTTGCAATTAAAGCGCAAGTCAAACAAGGTCAAGAGGCTGAAACTTCATTTAATGCACAAGCCCAAAGACTAGGACAGCTAAAGGCGGCTTATCGTAACCTAACCGAAGCAGAAAGGGAGAACTTAGACGTTGGAGGCAAGTTACTTAAAGAGTTAAAAAAACTTGACAAACAAGTAAAAGATAACGACGCTTCAATCGGTAACTTTCAAAGAAATGTAGGTAATTACAAAGACGGAATCGGACAAAGCATAGAAAGCACTAATTTGTTTGGGATAAGTTTAGGACAGTTAACAACTCCAGTCGGTGCTGTAACTGCTGGTCTTACTGCTTTAGCTGGACTTTATGCAACTTCAACGGCTGGAAGTTATGATTTAGCAACAGCAACAAATACATTATCTAGTTCATTTAATATAGCTGGTAATAAGTTTGCTAAATTGTTAGGAGCAGACGGAAAAGGTGGTGGTGTGTTATCAGATTTAGCAACTGCGTTAAGTATTGGCCTTTTTGGTATTGAGAATGCGATGAGTGCTACCAGTGTTTCAGCCGCTCAAAATGCTTTAGCTGAACTTGAAGTTATTGAAATTGAGTCGGACCGAGTTGCAAAAAAACAACTGCAAGACGCTGAGAAATTAAGACAAATCAGGGATGACGAAACTTTAAGTATTGACGAGCGAAGGGCTGCAAATGAAAAACTATTAACCGTTATCAATAAGCGAGAAAAAGAACAAGTTGAGTTTCAGGAAAAAAGACTTAAAAACTTGGGAATACTATTACTTAACGATAAAGATAATTTAGAACTACAAAAAGAGGTTAAGAGGGTTGAATTTGAGATAGCAGACAAACAAGAAGAAAACGAAGGGTTTAGAAGCGAGGCTTTAATAAATAGAAATACTTTAAATAGAGAAGAAATTGCTTTAGCTAAAAATAAATTAGCTTTAGAAAAGGCAGCTGCTGCGGATGCTAAAAAAGTTAGAGATAGCTTACTTCAAGAAGAAAACGTAGAGGACGACCCATTTACACTTGATTTTGACGCAGAAGCAAAAGCACTAGCAAAAGCAGACCAAGAGAGAGCGAAGGCTAAGAAAAAAGCAGACGAAGAAGCTAAAAAGGCCGCTGAAAAAGCAGCGCAAGACCAGATAGACGCTGATTTAAAAGCGGCTGATGAACAGCGTAAGATCGCAGAACAATTAGCCAAAGACAAGGAAGCACTAAGAAAAGAACAAATAGGCCAAGTTGAAAACGTATTAGGCCAAGTTGGTGAAGCACAAGATAGAGCAGCCGACCAAGAACAAGAAAAACTAGAACGTAAAGCCGAACGAACTACTCAAAATATAGACGTTCAAGCGCAACTAGCAGCGCAAGGTCTTGACAACACTTTAGCTGAAAGTCAAAAGAAACAAGCTGAAATAGAACTAGAACAGCAAGAACTAGCGGAAAAGCAAGAGAAACGCCAAAAAAGACAAGTATTTTATGAGTCAGTACTAGCAGCATTAAAAGACGGAGGCAATCCAGTTGAAGCCGTTGGTAAGGCGCTAGCAGCACAAGCCGCTATAAACCTTATTGCTGGTTCATTTTACGAAGGAACAGACCGAGTAGGTGACGACGCTAAGGCTAACCTAAAAGGAAACGGCAAAGACAATACCTTAGTAGCCTTAACACAAGAAGAAAGGGTAATAGGTCACAAAGACTCATTAAGGGTTAGGAACAAGCTAGGAAACATATCAAACAAGGATTTAGTTGACTTAGCATTAAACAATCAAGGCGGTGTATCAGTTGCAAGTCTTAACGATCAAAACATTGTAAGCGGCCTGGAAAAAGTCACAACAGCGGTTGAGGGAATACAGTTCCATTTGAATATAGACCCTAACGGAAACATAAGTAAAGAAGAGCATAGAAGAGGACTGAGAAAGGTATTAAGAGCCGCTAAACGCAGACCAAGACTTAACGGATAATGCAACAGATTCACTACATAAAAGGCGTAAAGGTTCAAAAGCCAGTAAACTTTCCAGACCTTTATCTACAAGTCCAGAGGGATAGTGACGGTTTAGACCAAGCCACTAGCATTAAAAGATTTGAATGGATAGATTATGAGGCTTCATTGTTAAGGTCTTATTTTGACGCTGGAATGACGGGAGATACTGGTGTAACTGCTGGACTAGCGCACAAGATAGAATTAGTTGAAAACGGACTAAAACTTACAATCTTTGACGGTTACATTGACTTGCAAACAGCACGTTTTGAACAAGACTTATGTGTAGTGGATTCTGTTCCTAAAGCCTCAATTGATTGGTTAGATAGCGGAGTTGCTGACGGTATAGATTTCAATAATTTATTTGATAAGGAAATTATACTACCTTCTGACTTTGTTTATGTTCCTTATGTTTTAACGAGCATTCCAAACTATACGGAATTAATGTTGATCAGCCTAACTACTACATTTGTTTTTGACGCTTTAACAAAGCAAATTATAATGATTGCAGAAGCGACGGGAGAAAGTAGTTCTGTAATTGATAGCGTTGGAGGTATATTAAAACTAATTGCTGAAATACTTTATACCATTACTTTAATAGTTGCATTAATTAAATTGATACTTGATTTGGTTGACTTGATTATTCAAAAAATTAAGTACAAACCAGCTATGTCAATCAATAGGCATTTTGAAATAGCTTGTGATCAATTAGGACTAACTTATTCTTCACCGCTATTAAATGATGCTGTTTGGAAAAAGGCACACATTATACCGGCTTCATATAGTAACATTGAAAATCAAACAGACGATAGGATATTAGGATTCTTTAAACCTAGCCCAAACAATGACCAGACAGGGTTTTATAGGGGGACATTTGGAGATTTGATTAGAGAATTGAGAACATTGTTAAATGTAAAAGTTCTTATTAACGGGACTAATTTACAAATAGTGCTAGATAATGATACGGTAGTTGGTTCAAGATTCAAACTACCACCAGTAAGAAATACAGCCTTTGAAACAAACGCAAACGAGATTATAAGTAACTACAATATTTCGTTTAGTTATGACGTTACCGACAAAAACACTATCAATAGTTGGCAAGGCAACAACGTTCAAGTGAGTTTATCCTACATTAAACAACCAAGCAATAAGCTATTTTACTTGCTTAAAGGTTTTGAGCAAAGACAATCAAGATTTGCAAGAGGTATTAAAAAGAAAACCTTAACAGCCCCAGAAAAAGCGGTTAGCGGACTTTATAAAATTATAGCCGGTCCTTTAGGTACTCTTGTAAAAGCTGGAAATGGAGCTATAAAAGTTATTAACAAGGCTTTAGATTTTATTGAAAACATAATAAAAAAGCTAAAGACTATTGGCATTGATATTCCTTTTGAGCCACCAAGACCAGAAGAGATAAAGTCACCACCAACAGACGACGTTATCGAAAACAGAATTGGAATGTTAGCAATAGAAAAAGACCTTTTTACAGTTGATAAATTGGTATTACTAGACGTTAATACTGACCCAGTGAAAACCAAGTTAGCAAATGAAAATGAGATAATAATTAATGCTGAATACATTTATTCCAATTATCATAAGTCTAACAGTTTTGCACCTTCTAAAGATTCCGCACAAAGGTTCATTTACCAATATGAGAATATTCAAATGAACTTAGAAGATTACAGAAACGTAAAAGAGGACGGATATGTTAAATTGTCAAATGGTACGGTTTGCAAGGTTTTGAGTTTTGAGTTTAATCCTCAAGATAGATTGGCTAAATTTGTAATTCAAGAAAAAAAAATGTACACTAACAATATAGAGGAAACAATTATTTCACCAATTGGAAGGTAATGAACGAAAGAAAATTAAAAGAACTATCAAAAAATCTAAGCAAAGTAGTAACTGAGGGTACTGCAATAATGAATGAAGCTATTAACTCTTTTGATTTTTCCAACTTAAAAGAATCGGAAAAGGAAAGAGCGCGAGAAACTTTAATGCAGTTTAAAAGCAAGATTCAAAGCCAACAACAAGAAACTAATGATTTAGTCAAACGATATAACAACACTTTATAATGGGAGTATTTTTAGAAAGTAGAGAAATTGCACCCGAAAATGTTACCGGAAATGTTGACTATTTAAAAGGTAATATCTTCCAGAAAATGACTGCAACCTTTCAAGTAAGGTGTGAAACTTGGGTACAACTATCAACCAACAGAAGTATAAATATTGGCGACCAGAACTTTAAAACTAACGACTGGATAACCGACTATTCAAGAGGTAATGCGTTTGCAGAATTTAATGTAGGTGATACTTTAGTAATTGAAAATACTAATGTTATTGCTAACAATAGAAGCTACATAATCAGAGAAAAAATAGACGACAGGTCTATTCGTGTTTATGATAATCTTGGGCTAGCAACTAACTTAGCGGTTGATACTGCTTTAGTTGGTAGGCTTAATTTAGATCAAGAAAGTTTAGGTGTTACGTTTGACTTTGGACTTCCAGAAAATGACGACCCGACTACATTTACTTCAAAGGTTGACGGTAATTTAATGCGTTACGAATACGGTACTTTGGCCGCTATTCCAAGTTCAGCTACTGAAATGGAAGCAATAGGGCGTAAATCATGGCAAATAGGGGCGGCACGAGTGGCAAATATTACGCAAGGCGCTGACAGAGATAATTACAGATACATTTTTCAAGTTGAACAAGACTTTTTTATACACCCATTTTACAAGCATACGCAACTAATTAGCCTACTTGACAACCAACCACCACCGTACTTCGATAGGGATAGCTGCCTAAAACATACTTTTAGATTTAGGGGTTATAGAACTTTGCAAGACCCAAACGTATATCAAGAAGGTATATTTGACGACAAAGAAGGTAATACTGGCTGGTTTGACGAAGAATACAACGGAGGGAATAGAGATTGGAATGTGACTAATCTAAGCTACAATAACTCAATCGAAACTATTGATAGATACGCAAGTACCAGTATAACTTTTGATATTGAGAATGTCGGTTTATTTGACGCCGAGTATATAACTTTAAACTTCATAATGCTTCCAGAGTCTCCAGGAGATTATCAGAACATAAATACTCTAATGCAAGAGAATTATTGTTTTGATAGAGCGGTTCATTCTACGCCTTTTGTTGGCGCGGTAAATGGTGAACAATTCTTTACTGATTATAGAGTTATAACAAATTACACCGTAACAGTTAATGGTACTGGTCCGGGCGGTTCAGTTACTTGTAACCTTGATATTAATTTCGGTGCTGACGTATTAGCTAAAATAGACGCTTACAAAGATAAATACTTTGCGATTGCGGCATATTGTGTTTCTTCTTTGCAAACGGCTGAGTTAGCCAACTATACTACTTTGTTAGTTGACGTTAACCAAATCAAAGTTTTGATACCGGATAACGTTCTAACGGTTACAAACGAAATCCTTTACCACGATCAAAACGACAACACATTTGTAAATACTTCTGGGATTGTTAAGGTTGAGGACGAGTTGACAATGTACAGTTTAGT
>Ga0208544_10000433_pt1 | contig 32995 bp, 65 predicted proteins | sample DEB08_DNA_9_FD_184526 | JGI IMG/M metagenome (GOLD analysis project Ga0208544, IMG submission 184526) | Aqueous microbial communities from the Delaware River and Bay under freshwater to marine salinity gradient to study organic matter... | ecosystem: Environmental > Aquatic > Marine > Coastal ... | reverse complement strand
TAACCGAGGAGATATCCAATGAGATTACACAATAAAGTAGTAGAAGATTCTAGCGGCATTAAATATATTATTCTATTTGAGCATGGTAAACTAGATACACCATTATGTATTATTAGTGAGTATGAATGGAAGAATTTATCTAGTGAAGTTTTTACTAATATGCTAAACTTTGGAGATGATAGAGAAGATTAATTTCTGGAGATTTTTTAGTTTAGGATTTCTGGTACAATAAAATACAAATTAACTAAAGGTAGGTAGATATGACACGCATTAACATTGTAGAGCCAGAGCAACTAACCAAGCAACATCTATTAGCAGAATATAGAGAATTACCAAGGGTATTCACACATGTATTAAAAGCTATCGAATCTGGCAAGACACTAGATGACTTCAATATTCCAGATAAATATACTATTGGTAAAGGACATGTCACCTTCTTTTATGACAAGTGCCCATATTTAATGTGTAGATATCTTAGAATACGGAATACTCTATTAGAAAAATATAATTGTAATTTAGATGGTAATTTTCATAAGAGAGTTGTAACTAACTATAAAAATATTCCTGTAGCGTTTATGGCAAATTGTTACCGTCCAACACCAGAAGAAATCTATCTAAATATGTACCGTTTAGCTAATAGACAGTATGGATTAGGTGATGATAATGATAAACATGTACTAGGAGAATATAATGTATAAACAAATTAGAGATATAACAGTTGCATTCATAGTATGGTTTGTGTTAGCATATATCTGTACAGCATTAATGGCATCTGTTATAGAATTAGAGAATTACTTTAATATTTATAAGTGGAGTGAGCATGAAAGAGGGTTGTTGCTAGGTAATATCTTTTGCATAGGATGGCTAGTGTTTAAACAAATTAAGAGTAAAGAGGGAAAGTGATATGAAGATAGTTACAATTAGTGATACACATAGTATGCACAGGCAACTAACAATACCAGACGGGGATGTCCTGATACATTCAGGGGATTTTTTAGGTAATGGTAGACTCTCCCAATTGGAAGAGTTTTGTACTTGGTTAAAGGAGTTACCTCATAAGCATAAAATAGTTGTAGCAGGAAACCATGATACGTGTTTAGAACACCTTGCTACTAGAGATAGAGCTATCGAAACTATCAAAGGAGTAGCTACATACTTAGAGGATTCCTCTGTAGTTATAGATGGTATCAAGTTCTACGGCTCTCCTTGGCAACCTTACTTCTATAATTGGGCATTCAATCTACCCAGAGGTAATATAATTAAGAAGAAGTGGGATATGATCGAAGAAGATACTAATGTATTGATTACACATGGGCCACCTCATACTATCTTAGATCACTGCGAGGATGGTCACGTAGGGTGTGAGGAACTATATAAAGCTACATGTAGATTATCTAAGCTGGGTAATCTAAAACATCATATATTTGGACATATACATGAAGGATATGGTACTGAGACTATACGAGGAACTACCTACCACAATGCAAGCAACTGTACAGGAAAGTATGAACCTATTAATAAAGTGTTGACATTTAATATTTAGAGTTGCAATATCGTAAAGCTAATGGTATAGTAGTAGAAGATTAATTAAATAACTGAAACGAGGATAGACAAATGATTGAGACATTTTTTATAGTAGTGTTATTTACGATAGGTGGTGAACAAAAACTTATAGATGGTTGGTATCCAAGACAGTCTGATAATTATGAGGCTTGCCAGAAAGGTGTTACAGGCATACAGAAGTACTTCTTTAATAATAGAGATAATATTGCAGATGAGATACAACAAATAGAAGTCTCCTGTAGAGTAGTTCTATTGCCTGCAATGGAAGTTTAATATAAACAGATATATATATATCTACTATAGAAGCTCCTGTAAGCCTCTGTACGGGCAAGTAGTCTAGGGGTATACTACCCTACAGGGTACTACCTAAACGTGCTGCGGTGAGGCTTATATGGCGTTCTCAGGGGTGTTTGTTAAGAGGTGAAGTAATCTATGAATATAATCCCACACGCCAGAGAAAGGTTAAGAGAAAGGACTAATATTCACCCCTCTGGTTGGATAAGAGCTGCTAAATTAGCTTATAGTCAAGGTGATAATAAGAAGATTATTAGGAAATGTAAGTATAGAGGAGTAACCTATAAGGCTGAATATCTAGGTTTAGTGTGGATATTTGACTGGCAAGGTACTGTACTGTATACTGTAATAGGTAAGAATTAGAATTATAAGGTTTAATATGGGAACGCAATTAGAAGCTATAGACCTAATTAATAAAGGTGGTAATGTATTTCTCTCAGGTGGAGGAGGAGTTGGCAAGAGTTTTCTTATTGAGAAAATAACCACAAAAGATACTGTACTATCATCCTCCTCTGGACTAAGTGCCTTACACATAGGAGGGGAGACAACACATTCCTTATTTGGACTACCTAGAGGTCTTTACACAGAGAAAGATGCAAATACTATTAGCAGCACATTCAGAGCTATATTCAGTGGAACTAAAGTTAAACGTATTATAATGGATGAGATTTCTCGTACACGCGCAGATAACTTGGATTTAATTGATATTAAACTTAGAAAAGTAAGAGAGAATGATCTACCCTTTGGAGGCATCCAAGTAGTATTAGTAGGAGATTTATTCCAATTAGCCCCCATAGTAGATGTATCAGAGAAGAGGATATATAGGCGTTTATATAAATCTCCTTGGATGTTTCACTCTAATGTATGGGATAGTGCCGATTTTACTACAATATGCCTAACAAAGGTATATAGACAAAGTAATGCAGAGCAAATCAAAGTATTATCCACTATAAGAGAAGGTGGAGAGGGGTTGGAGTCTGCTATAGAAAGTGTCAACTCTTGGTGTGTCTCTAAAGAGTTAGATAATAGGTTTTATTTATGCTCTCGTAATATAGATTCAGATAAAATTAACAATAAGTTCTATAAACTTAATACTAATCCAGAGGTAAAATACCCATCCTATAAAGTAGGCATAAAAGGAGAGGAGACTCTTATAAAAAATACAGATTTATTCTTAAAAGAAAATATGAGAGTAATAATCTGCGTAAATGATTCAGAAGGTGAGTATAGGAATGGGGAAAGGGGGTATATACTAAGCTTACACCCGAAGTACGTAACAATAAAGAAAGATGATGGTACTATTGTAGATGTAGGTTATAAAAAAGAATCTACCTATAAGTATAAGATGTCTATAAAGGGTTTAGTTAGGAGTTTAGATAAAACTATAAAAACTATTCCCGTTAAGGCAGGTTATGCTATAAGTATTGATAAAGCACAAGGGATGAGTTTAGATAATATTTATATAGATTTAGGTAATAAACCTAGACTTGCAGCAGGGTTGTGTTATACTGCACTATCAAGAGTGAGAAATCTGGAAAACTCTGAGTTGAGTAGAAAGTTGACAATGGAGGATGTTATAGTAGATAAAAAGGTTAAACAGTTTTATGAGGATTTATAAGAAGAGGTGAACAGTGCATAACAAATTAAGATTAAAAGGCCAAATCTTTGGAAGATTATGGGTAATAGATGAAGATCATAATAGAACTAAAGCTTCAAAAGTAAAATGGGTATGTCTTTGTACGTGTGGTAATACTACTAGTGTAGTAGGTAGTCATCTAAAGAATGGCTGTATTCGATCCTGTGGGTGTTTAAAAATAGAAACTACTATTAAGATGAGTACTAAACATGGCTTAACAGGACACCCTTTGTACACTGTATGGTTAAACATGAAACAAAGATGTAATAATCCTAAAAATAAGAATTATAAGAATTATGGGGGAAGGGGTATTACTATCTGTGATAGGTGGTTAAATAGTTTTCAGGATTTCTATGATGATATGATAAATGGTTATAAAGTGGGATTAGAACTAGATAGGATTGATAATGATAAAGGATATTATAAAGTCAATTGTAGGTGGGCTACACACAGTCAAAACTTAATGAATAAGGGTGCTGATATAGGGAAATCCAGTAAGTATAAAGGAGTACATTGGAGTAAGGCAAGTCATAATTGGGTAGCTAGGGTTATGAGAGGAGGAAAACTTCATCATCTAGGTTATTTTACAGATGAAAAAGAGGCTGCATTAATTTATAACAAGAAAGCTAAAGAACTTTTCGGAGAGTATGCTAATCTAAACAAGGTAGAGTATTAACTATAAATGATATCGTTATCAATAGAGATGTGCAACGATATTACAATAATTTGAAGTATGGAGTTAAGTAATGACAAATTCTCACCACTGCACAACACTAAACCTTAGGTATAAATTACCTCTAAGTAATAAGGAATTAGCTACACTAGATATGTATTACTCTTTATATGATAGCAAAAAATTCATTAAAGTGTTAGGCACTTCTTGTATAGTGTTAAGTATAAAAGAATCTAAATTCGCTCACTTATCTTATACTGAATTAAAAATAGATATTAAATTACAACAAGCATTAACATTAAAGGATAAATGATGAGAAATTATATACAAGTAAAAGAAATTGATGGTACGAATGTAGTAATAAATGAGGATTCAATAACACACTATTACGGGAGTGGAACAAGAGATGGTAATAATTATACTGAGGTGATACTAACTAGAGGCTTAGTGCGTGTGGATCTACCCTTAGAACAATTTAATAGTATTATTAAGAGGATAAGTAAGTTATGAAATTAAGTGAATGCAAATTAGGATTAGTAGTGCAAGGTGTAGACAATACTTACGATGAAATGATGAGTAAAAGAACTGGTTTTGGACACATATTAGGTTTTGAAGTGGTAAATAATAAATTATATGTTGTGGTACAGATGCCAGATAATCATAAAGGCTTCATTAACACTTACCTAGAACATCATCAGATAAAACCACTTGAGGATTAGAGGATGACTGACCAACACAATATACAAAATATATTAGCTAGATTACAAAATGAAGGTAAGGGAGATTATACTAAATACCGCTGTGGAGAAACATACTTAGAATACTACTCCAAAAAAGAGGGTGATTGTATATACTTCGAGTTCGATAAAGATGGTAAACTATTAGATATTAGTGCTTAGGAGGGGGTTATGGATAATTACACAGATGAAGAGTTATGCAGTACATTAAGAGAAAATAATGGATTAATCAATTGCCAAGCTCAAATACAGGCAGCGGATAGAATTGAAGAGTTGTTAGAGACAGTAAAAAGGTTAAATAACACTATAATATCTATAACTGAACCTTATAGCTTTTACCCACCATGTATTAATAATTCAGAAGAGAATGTAACTAAGATACTTAAAGAATAGTATGAGAAGTAATAAAATATGACTGAACACGAAAATGGTATATGGATAAAAAATGTAGAATGCCCCTTCTGCTCCTCTTCTAATAATTTAAGCTTATATGAAAAACCAGATGGCATTATAGATGGATTCTGTCAAACTCCAGATTGTCCCGATGGTCAATATAAGTCTACCAATAAATTAGCAGAAACTTTCCTAGCAGAAGAATATGACATTAAGAAGTTAATTAAAACAAACAGTAATAAAAAACAGGAGGAAAAGGTGATTACTAGAACTAGACGTAGTAAGACTAAAGAAAAAGCTCCTATTAGTAAGGAACAATTTAAAGAAATTATAGATAACTCATCACTAAAAGGTGGTGGCTATCGTAAGATTAAAGATGAGTGGAATAAATACTATGGAGTAAGGACTGAATTTGATGGGGATGGTGCTGTAAAATGCAGATACTATCCTGTGACTCAAGGAGTAAATGATTCTGGTAAGCCTAAGATAACTGCGTTTAAGAAACGAGTGTGTGCTACTAAAGATTTCTACCCTACTGGACTATTATCTATGGATAGTGATTTGTTTGGGCAGTGGAAATGCAGTAGTAGTAAACGGGTGATAATCTGTGGAGGAGAGGAGGATACAATAGCAGCCAGACAGATGATTGAAGAATACCGTAAGCGTAAAGGTAAGGATAGCATAGCACCTATTGATGTAGTATCCTCTAGTCTAGGAGAGGGTAGTATAGATAAACAATGTCAGAAGCAATATGATTTCTTAGATGGATATGATAGTATCATCTTAAATCTAGATAATGATAAAGCAGGTGATCTTGCTGTAGAAAAATTACTTAAAGTTTTACCTTATTTAAAAGTAAGGGTCATGGAACAGCCAGAGGATTGTAAAGACGCTTGTGATGTACTTAAAAATGGGCTTGCTAATGATTATATTAGGAATATTTACAATGCTAAAAAACCTGTAGTTGCAGGTATCACTGGAAGTAGTACAATATTCGATGGAATCTTAGAGAACGTATCTAAGAAGAAAGTACCTTTACCTAACTTCTTAGATAAAGTTAATGTTATGCTGGAGGGTGGTTTATCTATGAACACCTTTAACATTATAGCTGCCCATACCAGCGTAGGTAAGAGTACAGTTACTAATGAAATACTCTATCACTTAGTAATGAATGCAGAAGATAAGGTAGGTGTTATAAGCCTAGAGGCATCTAAACATGTACTAGGAGAGCAATTACTATCCTTACACTTAAACAAACGCATAGCATCTATATCAAATGAAGATGATAAGGTTAAGTTCTTACTTGATAATAAGGATAAATCAGAAGAATTACTCAGAACAGTAGACGGAGATGATAGATTTTACATTATGGACGATAGAAGTTATCTATCTAATCCAGAGGAAGTGTTTAAGAATATAGATAAACTTATTAGAGGCTTCGGTGTAAAGTTAATTATCATTGACGTACTATCTGATTTGATGGATAATTTAGATATAAATGCACAAGCAGAGTTTATGGGCAGGATTAAGAAAGTAATTGCAGCTAATGAAGTAATTATTATAGGCATTATGCACATGCGTAAGGAGATGTCAGGGAAGGAAGTAAACCCTCATTCTGTAAATGAACACAGTATTTATGGAAGCTCTACTGCTATTAAAAGTGCTAGTACGGTAATTCTTATGTCAAGAGATAAACTGGCTGAATGCCCAGAAGAGAAGAATACTACAAGAGTAACACTAACCAAAAATAGGGGTAATGGTGTTACAGGTAAATGTTGTGAGATATATTATGACTATAAAACTCATAAACTGCATGACAAAGATGATTGGTTAGAGAATAATACTGAGGAGTATTAAATGAATAAAGAATTAGAGCAAGTAGTAGAGGCATGTGATAATATAGACGCTGATATATGGGAATGTCTTGGTCGGGAAGATGAGTACCCACAATTAGAGATTACAATGACAGCTATGTATGGTTTACATGTTAAGTTCTTGGGTGAATCTATCTGGTATTCAGATGATGACATGAGAGAATGGATTGAAGATGAAGGTGACTATGAACCTATAGAGCCTTATTTACGTAAGAAGATTAATGAGAAGATTGAGTTTATTAAAAAGATAAAGGTGTAAAAATGGCAGTTAACATTACAGGAGATATCGAGACTAATAATCTACTCAACAATGATAGTATTTGTTATAATTCATCGCCTTATAAACTTAAAGATACTTACAAAACTCACTGTATTGTATTAGAGATACATGAGACTAATGAGATTATAGCATTCTACAATGGGAAGAAGTATATTCTGGATGGTCGTGAGTTTATTGAGAAAGATGATAAGTACACTTATGAGTTGAAAGATTATGAACCTATTGAATACACGCATTATCAATTAAGGGAATTTCCTGATTACATTAAAGGTATTAAGGATTTAGATAAGGTTGTATTTCACAATGGAATTAACTTTGATTTCCTCTCCTGTAAGTTGTACTTCGGTATGGACTATACTATTGGTGGGTTAGACGGAGAGTCTGATACGTGGTGTGGTAGAGAAGTGGATATTGTAGATACAATGATCTTATCTAAAACATTAAACTCTGATCGTTTATGTGGTCACAGTCTAGATAAATTATCTAAAGTAGCTGGAGGTGCTGAGAAGGTAGATTTTAGACCACACGTACCTAAGAAAGATAAGTACAATACATTTGCAGTGGATATGTTGTACTACAATATTTTTGATGTGAAGTCTAATACAGATGTATATAATTACTTAGAGAAAGAACGTAAGCAAGACGATTGGAATTGGGATGCAGCTATTAGATTAGAGAAGAAAGTGGCAGAAATAGTATGTCGCTCTAGTCACAGAGGATTCAAGTTTGACATAGAATTAGCTGAGAAATGTATTCGTGAGCTTGACGAACTCATGGAAGAAAGACGACAACGTGTAGAACCATTACTACCACCACGACCAGCTACTAAGAAGTTTCTAAAGGAACATACACCTCCTGCTAGTCAGATACTAGAGAAGGAGATTCCATTCCCTAAGTCATTCTTTAACAAGAAGATGAAGTTAAGTAAGACGGGCGAGAAATGGCTAGAGAAATATGATGCCACTTATAATGAAGATAAATGTGAGATTGAAGTAAATGGTATTACATTAAAGAAAGACTATGATACAGGTGGTGGCAATTATAGTTTTCCTCCTGTAGCATTTACAGAGAAATCTTTATCGGCTAATATTAAGAAGTTTGCAGATAAACATGGTGGTAGTTATGATGAGGATAATTTAACTATTATAGTGTTTGGTGAGACTATGAAGTTACCTATTGATGTGAAGGCGTTGAAGACTCACATGGTGGCTGAAATTAAAAATACTACCCATATTAAAGAGTGGCTGGTATCTCTAGGATGGCAACCATCTGAGTATAAGATGAAGGACATTACACTAAAGTCTGGCACTAAGATTAAGCGCACTAAGGAAGAACTGGAAGTAGCTGTAGATAGGTATATAGAAGAGACTCTTAATTCTGAGTTTTGTTCTGATCGTTGCAAACACCTAAGAGCTAGGCCTACTTACTTGAGTTTAAAAAGTAAGATGATGGAAAAAGCAGAACGGTATGGATGTAAAGTTCTGACCAACGCTTCCTTCACAGTAGGCCAAAATAAAGAGTTGTGTAAGGATTTAGAACGTATTGCTGAGAGATTTCCTTACGTACAGGATATTGTAGAATATCTTACATATAAACACAGGCGTTCAAGTATTTTAGGTGGAGATGCAGATTGGGATAGTGATGAAGAAGCTGAAAAAGGGTATATGGCTCATGTAAGGGAGGATGGGAGAATTGCTACGGAAGCTGATACTTGTGGTTGTGCATCAAGTAGATTTAAGCATAAAAAGGTTACGAATATTCCTCGTACTACATCTTTATATGGCAAACAGATGAGGGCTTTGTTTGGAGTAGATAAAGATTACTTACAAGTTGGGTATGATTTTGATAGTCTAGAGAATGTAATTCAGGCACACTACACTTGGGGTTATGATAGTGAGGATAAACCTTACTGTAATTCTCTAGTAAGACCTAAACCTCTGGACGCACATACAATCATGGCAGAAGCCTTGTCTCTAACATTAGGTACAACATTTGATAGAGGTAGTGCCAAATCTGTGAACTATTGTATTGCTTATGGAGGACAAGCACCTAAAGTAGCTCAGACTATCGGCTGTGATGTCAAAACAGGAGAGAGAGTATTTGACACCTACTGGGAAGTTGCTAAACCTCTCAAGATACTACAGGATAAGTTGACTAAATGGTGGGAAGTAAAGGGAGATAAGAAGTATATTATCGCTCTTGATGGCAGGAAGATATATACTAGGGCTAAACATGCCCTCTTAAATTCTTTATTCCAAAGCGGAGGGGTTATTTGTGCTAAAGTAGCGGCAGTTTACCACGATAAGTTAATTAATGATGCAGGACTATCTTGCGATTTCTTTAAGGATGACTGGAGAAATAAGAAGTTCTCACAATCACTTATAATGTTTCATGATGAAGCGCAGATAGAAGAGAACCGTGAGAACTTTATATTTAAATCTTTTAATAGTAAAGAAGAAGCGTTGACTTTTAGTAAAGAAGATGATAAGATATGGTCTGAGCCTATTTATAAAGGAGATAGAGTGTTCTTAGGTTGGAGTCTATCCTCTGAGCTGATAACCAAGGCAGTAGATATGACTACAGAACATTTTAAGTTGAAAGTACCATTGACCGCAGGGTATGCAATTGGTAAAGATTGGTCGGACTGTCACTAAAGAGGGTGGCTAAATTTAAAAAAGATGGTAAACAAAAACATCTAGGTAATCATGTATTGGAAACAGATGCAGCCAAGGCCTATAATGACTACGCTTTTAAGATTAATGGTGAATACGCCTACTTAAACAAAATAGAGGATTAACATGAAGAATGATTATGTAGAAACTATAGTAAATAAAATACCTATCTCTAGACAAGTAGAAGTGTACAATAAACTAGATAACTGGGAGTGGTTTGAAGAATTACCAGAAGATGAGCCTAATTACTATGTACCTAATAGTGTAAGAGGATATTTTCTTTATTTTCTACAGAAAGCTATAAGTCGTAATTTTAGTGGCAAACGTAAACCTAATTCACCCTCCCCTGTACTATGGTCAGACATAGTAGAAGAAAAAGTAGGAGGTTATAAAGACAGATGTAATAGGTATAGTGTATTTATGAATAGCTATAGGAATAAGAGTGTAGAGGGTTTAACACAAATAGATTTAATAAGAATGTTGAATAAATTAGATGAAATCAATGGAGAAATAAATGAACGATAAAACAAGATATAAAATTGGAGATGAACTAAAAGCAACCTTAGTTATCACAGAAGAGGATGAATATGATGATGAAAAACATTATTCTTTAGAGGTTAAAGGATTACCTGATGCAGGTATAGATAATGTTTTCACTCAGGAAGAATTAGATCAAGTATTCAATCGTGCTTTTATTAAACGTAAATTACAAGCTGATATTGATAAAGCAACTAAACTATTAGAGGAGATGAATAATAATGATGCCTAAATTTCTATCACAAGTCCCTATTAATGACTTCGAGCATGAAGATGGAGGTAAGGGATTAACATTAACGTATGAATGGTTAACTGAACAACTTAGAATAGGAGGGGTTATGGAAAGTAATGAGGTTATTAGTCAAGTAAATGTAGCACATGAAGGTATTGTGTTATTTGTTAAGGAGGGAATGTAATGTTATTTTATATATTATGGTTATTGGCTTTTATAGCAGTAATACTAGGAGTCATAAAGTCATTCCATAGGTATGATGAAGGTGGAGGCTTCTTTATGATAATATTTGGTATAGTATTTTGTATTATACCCCTAGTATCTTGGATTAGCCATTCCAGTGATCTTTCTAACATTAAGAACCAACACTTGAATATAAAAGAATATCAATTGCGTGTGGATAGTTTACAAGAGAGGTTAAATAACTTTGACTACCCAGTAGGCGCATTAATGAATGCAGATACTCCAGTTGCAGCCATTGTTAACTCACTGTCTCATGCAGAGTCAAAACTATTAGCAGCAAAAGAGAGTATGATTGAAAGTATTAAAGACGTAGATGCTAGAAAATTAGGGCCAATGTCAGGAGTTATTAACTTCGTTGGCGATTATAAACAACAAACTGAATTAAATTAATAGGAAATGTAATATGACGACAGTAAACTTTAAATATGAAAATGGTGACTTACTTAGAGATAAAGTAACTAAACTGGAAGGTATTGTGCGTGTACGTGCAGAGTATTCTACAGGGTGTCACCACTATGGATTGCAACAACAGAAGGTATTAGAAGCGGGGGGTACTCCAGAGTGGGTGTGGTTAGACCAGTCACAATTAGAGTTAGTAGAAAATGGTGTGGTAACTTATGATGTAAACCCAGAGACTACTAGTGGGTCATTTCCATCAGGGCCTAATCAGTAATAAACTAATTAAATTAAACTAAGAGGAAATGTAATATGAGCTTGAAAAAGAAACAACTAGAATCACAAGGCGAAGGTCTTAACTACAACTTCATTCACGGTCAAGTGGAGGACGATACACATGATGCACGCATCTCTGTTATTATTGATGCTGGAACACAGGAAGCAGCAGAAGCAGTGTATGGTACTAAAATGGATGTTACTAACGTATCGTACTTCTTAACAGAAGAGGAAGCATTTGATTATGGAGATCGTGCAGAGAAGATTGTAGGTGGGTATATCTATGGAGAAGAAGGCTGGGATGAGCAGCCAGAAGAAGTAGAGGCTACTAAGGAGATTATCGAAGAATACAAAGTAGATGCAGAAGTAGGACAGACATTATATCAAGTAAACTTTAAGATCGTGCAGCCTAAGCCAAGGGAAGAGGTTATCTATGCTGTAGACTTAGTAGACACGTATGTTAATTATAAAGAAGATGGTACAAAAGAAGATGCACTTCAATACCGCGTGTGGTTAAACCAACGTGATTTTATGACTAAAGAGTTGAAAGGCTTCTCTACTAACTTTGCACCACCTAAAGGTAAGAACAACAAGGGTTGGACATTCTCTCCTTTATCTATGCACTCTAAGTTAGCAGAAGCTACAGGTGAGCTAGATATTATCAACCCTCAGAGCGCAGATCATGGTGATCTATCTTTATTACTAGATAAACCTATTGGCATCCCTACTACACAAAAGCACTCTGAAAGTAATGGTAAGGAATATATTAACTTAAAGATTGGTGCGCCTGTACGTCTATCTAAGAAATTACTTAACTTAGGTATTACAGAATTAGATTGCACACCAGAAGCTATTGATTTTGAGACAGCTACAGTAGAGCAATTTGAGAATGCTAAACCTAATAAATTGGTGATTGCTAAAATCAAGAAGTCTATTGATTATGAAGGCTCTCAGATGCAGAAAGCATTAGAAGAGTGGGAAGCTAGTAAAGGAAGTTCTAATAAAACTGAGGTAGCCGATGAAGATAAGCAAGAGACATCCAAAGAAGAAGTTCCTAAGAAGTCAGTTGAGAAAGCGAAGGCTAAAACTAAAGCTCCTGTAGATGATGAAGAAGTAGATGCAGATGATGTATTTGGTTTAGATGACTAAGCAATAATAGCATACACAAGGATGTGTATAATCTAGGAGGACGTATGGGATTAAAGAAGAATAAACCAGTAGACGGAAGATTAAAACAGTTTCCAGATAGTAAACTAACAGCAATCTTAGATACAGATTGGTGTGCTTATAGTATTGCGAGTGTGGGAGATGAGTTGTACATAGAGGTTACGCACAATGGTACAGGCAAGACTGTAGAGTTTAAAAATGTAACTGAGTTCAAAGGTAAAGGTAAGCAATTAGGTGGCTGGTTAGGGGAACAGAATATTAAACGTGAGGCTAAAGGTAAGCCATTACTGTCTCTTGATGACTTCACTATAGAGCCTAAACAAAGACGTAAGAAGGAGTATGAATATAAAACTATCAAGGAAACTGAATATAATAAGAAAGATTATAGAGGGTGGACTGTTATAGGTGAACCTGATTTAGATGGGGATATTCAATTAAGAAAACCTATTACGGATGATGAAGCCTTAGTACGAATCTTCTATTCTGCCAAATCTACTATTAAGAAAGCATTAGCGGATTTAGGTACACATAAGTATGAATCTTACTTAGGAAAAGGTGGTAAATACCGCGAGGATTTATCTACACTGCTAAAGTACAAAGGTAATAGAGATAATACTTTACGCCCTCTTGTAATGAAAGATGTAGTAGAATATTTAGAACGATCCTTTGATAGTACCGTTATAAATCACATCGAGAATGATGATGCAGTTGTAATGAGGGCTTATGGTGATCCTAATGCTGTAGTAGTAGGAGAGGATAAAGATTTCTATGGATGCCCAGTAAAATTCTTTAATGCTAATCGTCCAGAAGAAGGTATTATAGATGGAGATTGTTTTGGAGAGTTACGAAGAGAGGGGGCTAAGAATAAAATAAGAGGTCATGGCAGATTATTCTCTTATTGGCAAATGTTAGCTGGTGATTCGTCTGATAATTATAAAGCGAGTTGTCACTCTGATGTTAGGTATGGAGATGTAGCAGCTTATAATGACCTTGTAGATTGCAAAGATGATAAAGAAGCTCTAGAGAAAATGATAGAGGTGTTCAAGCGTTTATATCCAGAACCTAAAGTAGTTAAATCATGGAGAGGCCATGAGATGCTAATAGATTGGTTGTATGTAGCTAGAGAGCAATTTAGAATGGCTACCATGTTACGTTGGGAAGGGGATAGTAGAACGTTGGATACGGAGCTTGCTAAGTATAATGTGGAGTATAGTTATGAAAACTGAATATAAACTATGGCACTTTACCTATGAAAGTGTAGGTAAAGTTACTGTTATATATTGGAAAGATGTACCTATAGTAGAAAGGGTATGTAATCAGGTAATGATATTTGGATGGTGGCTATATTAGGAGGAGTAACTAATGAAACAAGTAGCAATACTATACAAAGGTGATAAACCATCTTACCCAGAAGTAGAGGATATGGAATATACATACATTAAGAATCCTTGGCATGTACATGGTATGGCATTCGATGGACTGATAGTAGATGATATGAGTATAGATAAGAGTTTGGTTAAACAAGCTATGAGTTATGTGAGAGAAGGTGACTATGACACCTGATGAAGCGCATACTTTCCTAATGAAATCTATAGATAAGGCATACTCTAATCTAATACGCGAATCAAATAAACCTAAAGGTATTAAGTTTATAAAAACCCCTGATAATGATTTTATGGTAGGATTTACTATAGACTATGATAAAAGTATGATTACATCTATACAACTAAGAGGTAGTATAAAACAAGTGACAATAAAAGGTGCATTAAGTTATGAAGACATTTAGTATGAGTCAATATGTGAGCAAAGAGGATTTATTTGAGGCCAGATCAGTATACTATGAGAATCTAGTATATGAGTTGGCAGATAGATTAGTAGAAGAGGGTGTATTGTATAAGAATGAGTATTCCCAGTATTTTTGGAGCGAGACACAGGAGTTATTAGGATGAGTAATACAGATTTCAATAAATTAGCAAAAGAGATTCACCAGTACAATAAAGAAGCGGGATGGTGGGATGATGATAGAGAGATTGAGACAGCATTAATGTTAGTAATAACAGAAATAGCTGAGGCTACAGAGGGAGAACGTAAAGACTTAATGGATGACCACTTACCTACAAGAAAAATGGGTGAAGTAGAGTTAGCAGATGCTTTGATTAGGATGTTAGATATAGGTGGTTATTTAGGACTAGAGTGTTTGGATATTTCTAGTTACTGGGAAGATAATGACTACTCTATATTTAAAGAGCATCTAGAGCTTTGTTCTGTAGTGGTGGATTTCTACTCACGTCTTGCAGAAGGTGCTAGAAAAAGATATTTATCCTTTCTATATACACAATTCATAGCAGGTATTATTACAATCTCTGGGCAGTTTAATTATGATGTCATATCAGCTATGTATGAGAAATTAGAATACAATAAGACTCGTCCTGACCATAAGAAAGAGAATAGGGCTAAGGTTGGAGGTAAGAAGGTATGAATGAAGAATACACCTTACTAGAGTTAAGCGTAGTAAACGGGAAACTAAGTCTACTTAATTCCTATGTAAAGACGCTAGATAATACTAGCCTACGATTGGTGAAGAAGCACATAGATGAGAGGATTGATGCTGGATTAAAAGGTGAGTATGATATAAGAGATGCTAATACGTATCAGGAAGTACTTGATTCTAGCAGTAGTATAGATTGGAGGTACTATAGGTATATCGTTAATGAAGATGGAGATGGGCTGTGTATGGGGATTATTAAATGAGTAAAAAACTCTTAGCAATAGATCAATCCTTGCGCTGCACAGCTTGGTGTATATTTGAAGGTGATAATCTAGAATCATTAACATCCTTTGGTTGTATAAAGACTTCTAAAAATGATGGTGACTTATTTACAAGAGTAAGTATTATATCTTCTCAATTAGAAAAGTTAAGCAAGCAGGATATTACACACCTATGCAGAGAAGGTCTATCATTTGGCGGAGTAGGTAATGCTACAAGAGATTTAGCTTACCTTGTAGGTGCAGTAGAGGCTACAGTAGGAGAACCTTTTGCAGAGGTATCTCCCACGTCTGTGAAGAAGTTTGCAACAGGTTCAGGCAGAGCTGATAAGGGAGGTATGATAGCAGCATTACCTAGCAGTATAAGTGAATGGTTTATAAGTAAGAACTATAAGAAGACCACAGGATTAGCTGACTTAGCAGATGCTTATTTCATTGGTCAGTATTTTATAGATAAATTGAGGAATAGTGTATGAGCGGTATAAAGATAAGTTTCGTAGATAAAGATTACAAAGGAAAGTTTAAGAGTTGGGGTCTAAGGCAAAATGTCTCTTTGGAGGATGTAGGTAATAGGGACAGGGAAGTTGTTATTAGTAATCTAAAAGAGAAGTGTAAGTTACCTTGGAGAATATTTCTACATCAGTTAGAAGAACTGTGCATAACTGAACTCTTAATAATTGAATCTGATCCTAGTATTTATCCTGAGACATACTATGTAGATGATTTACCAGTGGCCTTTAAGATAACAGAAGATAATGAGGGTATAACCTTACACGCAGAAGTTAATTGTGATTATCTAGAAGAGATAGTTTGCAAGGTAAAAGTGGAGGCATCCAATGATTAACACTAAACTCCAGTTAATAAACCTAGAGGATGTGCTAGTCTACCATAATGGAGAAGAGATATACAAATTAGAACATGATGATGTAACATATTATAAAGATGCAGCTATTAAGTTTCTTAAAGATAGAGGTTGTTTATTTGAAGAATTGATTATGGAGGATTAAAATGTCCAATAATTATGTACAAGAAATGATTAAAGAGTTAGACCATTTAGAGTGGAATGATCGTAGTAAATATCCACTCCTTAAAGAGTTAATTAAATCAGTAGGAGAATTACAACAAGAAGTAGCCACCCTAAAATCACAATTAAATACAATTGGGAAGAATATATGAGTAGTTTAAAAGATGATAAAGTAAAGTTACAAGTGGTAAAGTTGGACGAGGGTGGGTATACACAGTATGAGATTCAAGATATTACACAAGTAAGGCAATCTACTATATCCGACTTCTTGTGTAAGAAAACCCATATCAGGTGGTGGAATGAATATGAGAGTGATAAGAGTAATTTACTTCCCTACAATCCTGAGAAGGTGGAGGTTAGTTTTACTAATGAAGTACTTAACTCTCATTATAAACAAATGTCAGATAAACCTCTCATGAAGATTGAAACTACAGTAGGTGATATTGCAGATGATTGTACACACTTTGTAATACCAGATACTCAAGTAAGGCCAGACATCAGCTTAGATTATTTACACTGGGTTGGTATGTACATTGCTAATCGTAAACCAGATGTAATCATTCATCTAGGTGATCATGCAGATATGCCATCGTTATCTAGTTATGATAAAGGTAAACGTTCAGCAGAGGGTAAGCGACTTCATGAGGATATTAAAGCGGCAATAGATGGTATGCAAGTATTATTGAAACCTTTATACGATCTACAGCAACAAGAATTAACGGAGTACGGAGAGATTAGATATAAGCCTCGTATGGTGTTCACATTAGGTAATCATGAGTTTAGGATTATGAGGCACGTAGATTCCAACCCTGAGTTACACGGCTTCTTTGGCTATGATGATCTCAAGTATAAAGAACAAGGTTGGGAAGTGTATGATTTCTTGAAGCCAGTGATTGTAAATGGTGTCACGTATGTACACTTTATGGCAAACCCTATGAGCGGAAAGCCCTATGGAGGAGCAGCCCTCAATGTACTAAAGAATGTGGGAGAATCATTTACACAAGGTCATAAACAAACCCTAGATGTAGCTACACGCTTCCTTCCTAGTAGTGGTAAACAACAGTGGGCTATTATCGCAGGAGCTTGTTATGTACATGATGAGGACTACAAAGGCTACCAAGGCAATAAGCATTGGAGAGGTGTTGTGGTTAAACATAATGTAGTAGATGGCAGCTTCAACCCTATGTTTGTAGACTTGGATTATTTAGGTAAGAGATATGGAGAGTAACATGCAAGAAGAATTAGACTTAGATAAAATCAAGTTAACCCTCCAAACTATAGCATCTACAAACTATAAGATTATAGATGATGATGTAGAACTAAACACATGGCCTAACTTATTAGTACAATTTGCTTATGTACTTAAAGACGCTGGTTATGATGTACCTATAGATTTAGTTGATAAATATCTTTACAAAGGTGTGATGAAGGAGTATAATCATAGACAAGAAGTTAAGAAACTAGAAGGTCAATTAGATTTACCACTGGAGTAGTATATGAGTAAAGGTATTATTGGAGTAGACGTAGACTTAACAGTTGCAGATTCCGACATAAGCCACTGGGACTGGCTTGGGCAAGTATCTAAGGATGGTAACTCATGTATGCCTAGCGGCGTATTAGACTACGACCTTAGTACCTACTTCAATTTACCTAATTATATAGATAGCATGGACTTCTGGAGGTCTGATGATTTATATGATGCAAGGCCTCGTGATATAGAATTAGACTACTCTACTAAAAGAATTATAAGAAGACCTATACAACCTATTAAGAATAGTGTACAATGTTTACAGTCATTATCTTCTAGAGGATGGGAGATTGTATTTATATCACATATCAAGGGCAATCATCATAAGAGTAAGGTTAATTGGCTTAAACGTCACTTCCCTTTCATGGATGGGTTCGTTGCTACCCAAGAGAAGCACTACATTAATTGTGATGTACTTATAGATGATAGGCATAATCATTTGAATAATAGCAGCATTCTGATAGATAAGATAAAGTTTGACACAGTGTATGAACAGAGTGTAGAATTAGAACATGCAGATTTGATTAGCAATGATTGGATTGAAATTGAAGAGTTTATTAATAAATTATAGAGGGTTAAGATTATGCAGTATTTAGGATTAAGTGTTATTGGTATTTGGGTGTTGTGTGTGGCAGCATGGTTAACGCATATTATTCATTGCTTACTAGCGGCTAAGTATTTATTACTTATTGCAGGAGCATTTATATTCCCAGTAGGTATTATACATGGTATTGGTATTTGGTTCGGAGTTAGTTGGTAATACCTTTTAAACATACCTAGACGACTGCTAAGGAGGTTAGGGAGTACCCCTAGAAGCTCCATATCTCCATCCTAAGCAACGTTTAGCGTTTAGTAGTAGGGTAGTTAGGGTATAGATAAGAGTGGCTTAGAGGGGCTTACAGGAGCATATAACATTAATTAAGAGGAATAGATTATGAGTGGAATTGAGATTGGATTGACTATATGCGTAGGTATAATTACCATAACTATATCTATATTTGCTTGGTGGTTACGTAGGGAGTATTTTCGTATAAAGGAAGAGGATACTTATCGTCTTAATATGAGTAGAGATTATAGAGCGTCTGTACTAGATGATATTCATAAAGTCAGAGAGGAGTTAAAAGAAGTTAAACTGCACTTAGGCTTTGTAGATAAGAAATATCCTTTTCAGGGGTTTCAGCGTAAGCCTTCAAGATCAGTACATCAACGTATAAACCTGCTAATGGATCACCTAAACCTAGAGATTAAAGAAGGTGAGCCTAGTAAGACTATATTGGTTAAGAAGAAGCCAATTAAAAAGGGTAAGTGATATGGAGATTTTTATAGTAATAGTAGGAATCCTTTATGTAGGTACTATGCTCTACACGATATGGGGCATACATGATAATCTAGAAGATATATTAAAACTATCTTATAAAAAAGACGTGGACGAGGATAGGGGTGAATAACTAATGAAGGTAAGTATAACTGATCTATCAGGTAAAGTAATTATATTGAATGCACCTAAGAACTCAGGCAAAGATACTATTGCTGATGCTATCTGTAGTAAAATGGCTAGTACTCATAGGCAGTTTAAACAAAAACTGTATGAATGTACTGCTACATTATTTAATTGGGATTTAGATACATTTATATATGCAGCAGAACATAGAGTATTAAAGGAAAAACCTGTTGCAGCACTAACCGTACCAAGTGCTGAGTTCCATAAGATTACAGCTCTAACTAAGTCTAATAGAGCATTTACGGTAGATGATAATTATAATGTCCCTATCTCTCCTAGAGAAGCATTAATATATGTATCTGAGATTGTAATTAAGCCTAGATTCGGAGATAAGTACTTCGGAGAATCTGCTGCTACTCTTGTTAAAGATGATACAGATGGGACTATATTCAGCGATGGAGGCTTCCAAGAAGAACTATTACCTATTGTAGATGTCGTAGGAGAGAATAATGTATATATCGTACAGTTCACTAGAGGTGATAAGAAAGACTTCTTAGGGGATAGTCGAGATTGGCTACAACCTTATGGTAATATACACTTGCTTAATACAACTAATGATGGTACAATAGATGAAATTGTAGAGGAGATACTGGAGTGGACAGAGAGTGAAGTTTAAGAGTGATAAAGAAAGGTGTTATGTGATACTAAATACATATATGAAACACTATATGAATACAGAAGAGAACTTACCAGAGGATAAGCTGATTAAGCGTTACAGTCATACATGGGAGTTTAAGAAGTTAATTATAACCTATCGTATTCATAGGTTGTATAATAAGATTAAGGATGGTATTATAATGGCTTACTTAAAATATATAATGAGGGTGTAAGATGACGAAGTATTATGATTGCATAGGTACAGAAGTAAAGATAGGCGATAGTGTTGTCTTTGCAGAAGATGATAGTATGGAGTTACTTGTAGGGGAGATTAAAAGTTATGATGAGAAAGGTCATATTAATAATCCAGAAGTAGGTATATTCGAAGTAGAACATGAAGGGTTAATCTTTAGACGCTTTAAAGAAGAGATTTACTACATAACCACATTAGATGAATTAGGAGGGTAATATGAATAAAGATAATATGACAGTAGTGCTTAATATAGAATTAACGGGGGATTGCAGTGAGGAAACTATTACAGCTATCGTTAAGAAAGAATTAGATAAGCAACTACTTAATCATAAACCTAAGTTCCCTAAGTGGGAAGAGTTGGGAGAGATTAAGGGGGCATGGGTTACTTCGGAAGCAGAGGTATTAAAGTGTCGTGTATGGAAGCAACCTACTGTTAACAATAAAAATATTTGGCCTACTGAAGAACTAGCAGAGGCATCCCTAGCACTATCACAATTAGCACAATTACGTGATTATGTAAATGGTGATTGGAAGCCAGATTGGACTACTAGTTATACTACCAAGTATATTATTTATTGTAATACATTAGGGGTTTTAGATTGTTATGAGAGTGAAAATATAGTTCAACACTTCCTAGCATTCAAAGATGCAGAAACACGAGATGGATTCCTAGAAGCTTATCGTGACTTAATTGCAGTTGCTAAACCTTTATTGTAGGCTATCATTATGTATAATGAAATTGAAAGAAGGTCTATACAAAGAAATGGAGGTTGTAGGGGGTGTAATAGAAGTTTATATAAAGGAGATAAAATAATCTATACATACACTTCCCTAAATAGGGGGCAGAGTATTCTTTTCTGCCTAGACTGTGCAAAGGTTATTGGAGAATTAAGTGTTGCAGAGGAAGACTGCGTAATAGCAGTATAAACATGCTCCTAGAACGCCCTACATTCCATTCTAAGAGCTTTTTAGCTTGAATAGGTAGGGTAGGTAGGGGTAATATCAGAGAGCCGTACAGAGGCTTACAGGAGTGTATAAAATGATTAATGAGAAGTATGAAGGTACAGATAAGATTATTGAAGTAGGGGATAGGGTTATGTATGGAGGGGAAGTTACTGAGATTGTTGATATAAACCTTTATGAAAGGTTATCTAATGATTATAAACTGGGAAATAGTGTATGGTTAGTGACGAAAGGGTCTTTACAATACATAGGGGGTAAAACACCTCATAAACATAGAGATTTAATCATTGCATGGGCAAATGGGGTTGAGATTGAGTACCTAACAGTGGATGGGACGTGGGATAGTATGTTTAGTCCTATTTGGAATCCTCTGTGGGAATATCGCATCAAACCTTCTAAATCTCCTAAACAATTACACAAAGAACGTATCCAGAAAGAGATGGAGAAATTAGCTAAAGACTTAGAGGCATTAGATATATGATTACAGCAGCAGAACGTGAAGCTGAGTTTAGGAAGGATTGGGAGGCTCTACTAGATAAACATGAAATGATAGTAGATTATGATGATGGACAGTTAAACCTGTATGGCTGGACTAGATATACAGAAGATGGCATAACCACAGAGAAAGATTTTGTAAATTTTAACCTATAAACAATAACCCCATAACATAAGAAACAATAATATGACAGCAGTAACGGAGTTAACACTTGTGGTAGACAATGAAGAGTCATTTAAGAAAGAATTATTTAATCAGATCATGGAGGCAGGGGATCATATAGCAGAAGAAGCTTTCACATTAGTTAATAAACGATTAGCTATAGAGAAGGAAGTGAAATCATTCCGTAGAAGTATTAAAGTGCCTAGACAGCTACCACTAGAATTAGTAGATACAGATCATCCAGAGATAGATAAGATACTATTCAATGCGGGGTTCGATACAATCAATTCTAAGTGGATTATAGATATCTGTTGTTATACATGGCAAGATAAGATGAAGTGTGGTGCTGTTGTACTAGGCACAGAGAGATTAGATAAGAAGTGGCTACAGAGTGGTAATCGTAGTGATGATGCCTTTTATTATACAAGTAGAGAAGTATTACAAGATGGTATGAAGCGGTGAATAAAAGTACACTACAGTTTAAGATATACCCTGTGCTAAACAGGCAGGGTGTTAGATATATAGTAAAAGAGAATAAAATGTTTGGCAAGTATCTCGCATATACAGAAGGAGATAACTTTACTAAGACTTATAGAGAAGATGCAACCAGTTGGAGTAGTCCTGATAAGGTTGTAAGATGTCTTAGTAAGGCATTTGGAGATAGGTTTACAATAGTAGATAATTATTTATAAAATACTATCAATATTATATAGCTTTATGTGTCCTATCGAAGTTATAATTTATCTTATAAATATCTACTATAGCATTTGATCGTACATAAACTGTTGCACCATTTGCTTCCCATGTACCTAATGTATAAGCACTAGGTAAGCCATAAACTATACCTCGCTCAACACTCGCACCTTTAGGGAATACAAAAGTTTGCTTATATAACTCTCCAACCGCCCCACCTATATCTACCCATACCTCAAGCCATTGGTTTGCTGCCGAAGGTACTGCTTTAAAATAAAGCATCATATCTAAAGCATCTCCATTCCTACCTGTAATTACAGAACCATCATAAAACGTTGCAATATCTGAGGGTTTTTGACTATCAATAATAGTACCCGCATTATTAGGCAGGATAGTATCTGTATCTGCCGACACTGTAAACGATGTCCCTAAATCAACATGAACTGTATCGACATAACTAGCCCACCCAGATGTATTACCACTTAATTTACCACTTCCTCTTTCACCTATTATTATAGTCATAATAATCTCCTACACTTCTTGTACGTTAATAGTAGTCCCTAATGTATCTCTAGCCTTGCACCATATCTTTAAACTACCTACTAATGTATTGGCTGTAGCATAAGGGTTATCTGTATTAGTTATGGGTACTCCTAGTGTATCAGAGTCAACTGGTGTAGCTGTCTGTTCTAGTACTAGCAATTCTCCACTTCCCTTGTTAGTAATCAACATAGGTGTTCCTACAGCAATACCGCTCACTGTATTAATATCTATCCAAGTTTGCCCTATAATAATATCTGGTAATGTCTGTGCCATAACGTATTTCTCTTATTTTAAATGTAAAAAAATCCCCTAACTTAACTACGCAGAGGGGGACATAGTGTTAGGGGATTAGTTTAATTAGTAATTGTATTGTATATTATTCTTATCAGTTCATCTTATCCATAACTTTACTAAATGTATCTTGTAACATCTTAGACATAGTTTCTTGCGCTACTATAGCATCTTTTATCTTCTGTTGGGATTTCTTGTTAAGCTGATTAAGCTCTTCTCCTCTCTTCTCGCACTTCTCTAGAGAACTTCTAATCTCAGCTAACACTATATTAGACCGCCTTTCTCTAGCTTCACAAGCCTCCCTTCCTTCTTTATTCTTATCTAATTCTTTCTTTATCTGTGTATTACTCTTACAGTTCTGCTTCCACATTAGAAACATACCTGCTATTGCGAATAAAGCAGCAAATGCTAACGTAAGTGTGAGTAGTGTTGTACTACCTCCTATCACTCCTCCTGCTGCTAGACTTACTTCTCTTATGAGTTCTTCTGTTTCTCTTGGCATTCTTCCATATCCTTAAAGCGAATATTAGGACTAAGAACTGTATCACCAACAAACTGTAATACTCCATTTCCGACATACTGTTCCCTATCTTCTTTATCGTATAGGATGTATATAGCTACTAAGTAGAATAAGATAAGTAGTGTATTGTATATCCAATTTTCTCCTAGTACAGTGACTAAGGACACTCCTGTATTATCAAATATATAATTACTAAGATGTATGTAGTGATACTTATACCAACTCTCTGATCCTATTATATTCAACCCTACTTCCGCAATAGATAAGTAAACTATATTATCTCTTAGAGTAGAATCCTCTAACCATGCTATAATAGCTATCACTGTAAATGCAGCCATAGAGTTGAATAGGTGTATCTGAGGCATAGGTAGATTATATACCAGCTTACCTAACACATAAGGTACAACTGCTGCCAATACAAACAACAAACTAATACCAGCACCTTGTTTAAGAGGGTGTGTTATTGCATAGTATAAACATATACATATAAGAATAATCCAGAGAGTAGTAAACATTACTATTACTTCCTCACTTTTGGCTTATCTGCGCTATTACGTGGTGCTGTACTTGGTGCTGACATATACTTACTCTCTCTTGTTAGTTATTAATTAATTTGATTCTATACCTTATCATACATGAAGTATAAAGTCAAGTGTTTATATACTCATCTAATACAGACATGAACCCTCTAAAATCACCTTTAGGTATGACAGGGAAATCAGACCTTATCCCATTTCTACTTGTATATATGTAGATATGTTTTTCGGGATACCTTCTCTGAATATCTTTAGCTATATTAGTCCCTATTAAGTTACCTAGATGATAATCTATAAAGATAATATCAGCGGCTTCTATTAAAGATTCATCTACTTCTTCTGTAGTGTGATAAATACAATCGTTCCTAGCCTCTAAATAGCATTCAATTAAAGTTCGATGTGCTTCTGAATCTTCTATAAATAATACATTATTCATTATTAGCCATAAACTGTTCTACAGTCCTAGTGAAAGTATCCATAGTAGTTTGCCTAGCTACCTCAGATTCTTTTAATTGCCTTTGGGCTTCCCTATTAAGGAGATTAAGTTCATCGTTCCTTAACTTAGTAGTAGTTAATTCCTTTCTATAAGCTTCCCTTTCCACATGGCAAGCTCTTTGGTCATCCTCTACTAACTTTAATTTTCTTTGTAAGTTTTCTTCATTAGTTTGGATACTCTTAGTATTAGCTCTTACTAGATATGCACAGTAATATACTAATATTCCACTGAATATCAACATAAGTGTATTGGATAATCCGACACTACTTACTAGGTTAGGAACTTGTTTCAGTATTCCTTCTATCATTAGAGTTCCTTGTATTAATACTCTTTAAACATACCCCTAGAAGGCTCTAGATTCCATTCTAAGGGCGTTTCTCTGTTTCTAGGTAGGGTAGCTAGGGGTAGATTAGTAAGCCCTTAGAGGGGCTGTATGGAGCTTCTACTTGGGTGTTATCATACTTTTAATCTTACTGCCTAATGATGAGCCGAAGAAGAATGACACTACTGTTTGTCTCTCTGCTAACAATTGTCCTATGACTACACCTATTAGATTAGATATAATAGCAATAGTAGCCGGATCATCTAGTTTAAAATAGGAAGTAGTAAATACAGCACCTACGTTGATAAGCACCAATACGAAGATAATAACTAGATTCTTAGACATGATAGATTCTGCTATCTTATCTGCCTGAACATTATGCACCTTATACTGACTACTAGCTCTCTCCCTGCTTTCCTCATCCATCCGTTCTAGGATAGTCTCATTCTCCATTACTGCCATCTTAAATTCATAAGCCAGTTCAGGGTTATTAGATAAGATACGTTCTGCATTATCTACTGAACTCTCCCCTGTAACCTCTTTGGCTATATTAGAGACTAATTCAATAGTTTCTTTCTTCTTATTCTTACTAGAGAACAAATCAATTACATCTGGTACAAATTTGAGTAACCCTAGTGCTAGTAAACTCATACTTCCTCCTTACACTTATACTCTTTAATATAAGCCTTATAACAATGTTTAGGATCATTAAATAACCAATCAATAAACTTTTCAAATGGATAGATATATGAACGCTCTAATCCTTTAGCTCTTTCCTCTATTGCTTTCTTACCTGTAACTCCACTAACAGTTTTATATGTAGTGGAGAATAAGACAGATGCCCCCATTACATCTATTCCATGTGCTATAGCAAATATATAGAAATTAAACTCTTCAAAGTCTGTTATCTTATATACAAGGTTTCTTATAATGGATAGTGGGATGAGAAGAAGAGAGGCAACTATAGCTAAGAGTAGTAATCCTATATTTCTTATAAACATGGTTAGCTGCCTATGAAGTTAGATTTAGTATGTGCAATCCTGAATGGTAGCCACACGGCTTCAAAAGCATCTATATTAGATTGATTTATATTGAGAGTACTACCATTCTTAAATAAGAAATCTCCTATATCAACACCATCTCTAATGTAATCCTTTACTGAATCTAATCCCCATTGATCTTCTTTGAATGCGCTACACATAACACCCTCAAATCCAACACCAGTTTGCATTGCTGTTTGACGTTGTTGCTCTAATGTAGGAAGTGGTGGTGTATTTTTAGCAGCGAGTAGTTCATCATATTCTTGCTCTATAATATTAACCAACCCTTCATGATTAGACTCGATAGGATCTATGAATAACTTCCCTTGAGCATTCTTAAAAAACTTTTTATCTGTCATATTTACACCTTTTTATAAAATCTCAAACCAATAATCAATAGAATCAGAACCTAGTGTTGTAACTTCGTATGTTTCACTAGGCAATACGTCAAAACTGATTGATGTGCCCTGTTCGTTACTTGTAATGGTTTGTCTGGTTCTTTCTACTATCACACCGTCAATCTCAAGTAATAATCCCGTTGTTTGAGCTGCGCCTCCAGCTATAGATGAAGACACTTGTACAGGTCTAACTCTTTTTGAGTTGTTTGTATGTACTACTCCAGAAGACCTAGCCATATTCACACGACCTTGCCCTAACCCTAGTGGAGCTTCATACCACTTAGATAACAATAATACTGTACAAGCCGCTGTTTCATCAACAAGCGATTTTGTGGTTGTACCACCGGCATGTTCCTCATTAACGACAACATTATCATTATCAGTTATAACATCTACTGTAAACTCTGCGTTGTTATTCGTAGTAGATGTAACTTGTATTACATCACCAGTTTCTAAACCATCAATTATGCCTATACCTGTCAGTGCTATATTATTCGTTGAATTATTAAATGTGGCTGCACCTGTTACTATTTTAGTGGGTGTTATTTTAGCGTATTCCCAATAAGTATTAGTAATATCTAGTTCTGGGTCTTGCCCGCTATGGGCTTGTTTAGCTCTATATAGAACTCCATTTCTATCACAGTAACCACCTTCTAAATAAGAGAATCCACTTGTCCAAGGAATAATACCGCCGTGACCTTGTTTACTTACTTGACCTGTAATATGCTTATCTATACCACCTTGATCTAAATGTATTAAATCAGTATCTTCTAATGCTGTTGCTGTTGTTAATTCCGATAACGTCTTTGTTTCAACAGGAAAACTTGTTAATGTTGCCATATATTATCTCTTATCTCTCTAAGCTGTTTTCTTAAATACATTTACACTCTCAGTACCTATTGTATCCGTACCTGATAAAGTCCATGTACCACCTAATCTTGTACTAATAGCTGTAGCATCTTCTGCTGTAGTGGTTATGTGCAAATCTCCTACGATGTATCTATTCCTAAAATGATCTATCCATAAGAAGATATTATTAAATATAAAGTTTAGGAAAGGTCTAGGCCATTTACCTCGTACACTTATACCACTAGATTGTATCTGGTCAGGAGGTAAATATTTATTAGGATATGCCTGTAAGCCGTCTCCCTTACCTAAGTCGTACTGTTCTACTATATCTGTCGTAGCCCAGCTTAGTTGTACATCTGGTTCAGCCATTTATTATAATCCTGTTGTCAATTTCCAAGCTAGGATAGAACCATCGCTTAGTTCTATAGCTTCATTATTATTAGTAGTTAAGATACCATCTTCTGCAATAAACTGAGAAGTATCAAATATCTCTGCCATTGGGTTGACTACATCTTCATCTATTTCTGGTAAGAAAGAATGTGCATTACTCCATGATTCTATATAGGAAGGTGTGGCTAGTAGTGAGCCATCATCTAACTCTATTGCTTCATTATTATCAGTGAATATCAAATCCTGAGAAGATAGTATCTCTGATCCTACAAAGGAATCTCCTTCATCATCAAATACCAGAAGTGTACCAACACCAGCAGCAGATATTTCATCAAGGGTTCTAGCTAGTTTTCTAGTAGCACTTCTGTCTACATACCCCATGAAGAAAGCTGGGTAGTGTTCAAATAACTGGGGAGAGGGACAACCTGTTATAGATACTAGAATATCTAGTATTACCGGTTCTGTACCATCTGAGTTATTAATAGCTATACGTCTTAGAATAGCTAATCTATACTCATCATCTTCCATACCAGCACGATGTACACTATATAACCTACCATAGTTATTTAACTGTTCACCTTCTGCAACTAAGATACCTCTATCTTCTAGTAGTTGGAATATAGTGTCTTCAACTTTTTGTAACTCTCTTAAGGGAGTCTCTAGTAACCCTCTTGCTTTAGGTTTATCTTTCCAGAAGTCTATAAGGAAATCTAAACCATTAGCAACTACATCTTGTTTAGTAGGTGTAGCCATTAGATCACCTCTACAGTTATATCTGAGAGTATAGTCCTAGCATATTCTGTATCTGCAATAGATAACTTAGTTGTCTGCCAATTGACAGGATTAGGTATATCCCCTTGGTTAGTTATTTGTTGTACACTAACTATGAGAGCTTCTAATGAACCTACTGCTGTAATAATACCACCAAAGTAATTAATAGGTATTACATCTTGTCCTAGAGATAACTGATCTGTACTCTCTACAATAGATGCTTTAATTAAGTCAACACCATCTGTAGGAAAATCTGTTTCTGTATGCTCTGTGTATTCAATCTTGAATGCTAAATTGATAGTGGGAGGTCTAGTAATATATATAGTCTTTTGATCCCCATACTTATTAGTAGTTACTACACCTGTATTACCATAAGATTGAATACCAGCAGGTTTAGCTACCCTTACTGCTGTAGCTACGTCTAGATCAGTACCTCCTTGTACGATAGTCTCAAAACTATGTGCAGGCCTTCCTTCACCATCTGTAGCAGTTGTATCATTCTCTACTACCTTAGCTACTGTAACACCTAATGTAACTGTAACATCATCTTGGATAGCTTCTACTGTAGCCTTACCACCTGTGCCTTGAGAAGTGAGCATTCTTGCTCTATAGAGTTCATCTGACTCTCTATCTCTGCCTGTAGTGTAAGCTAAAGGGTTGGTAGTTGTTACATTAGAGTTTGTAACCATTCTAGTGATACTATTAGATGGAGCATCAATAGAACCAGAAACTTGTGCTTCTACATAACCAATAGATGTAACATTATGTGTTGACATATAAGCTAATGTAGATACTTTCAATACTTGATTATTAACACCCTCAATTACTAAGTAAGTGTTATCTGTATCTAATGTAGCTGTAAATACAGTAGGACTTGTTGCATCAATAGATGCTTTCAATCCAGTGATTATCTCTAAGGCTGTAGCACTACCATCGCTTGTAAATGTATAAGCTGTATCATTAATATTAATTCTATATAATGTAGAATCTAGTACTGTGTTAATAGAATACTCTACTTTTACACAAGCATTAGTTGTAATAGTAAGATTGGAAGTAGTTACAAACCTATCTAATGTATTAGGGTTTTCTAGAATAGCTCCAGTATTTAATATGAAGCCATTTTGTTGTGTAAATCTCTGTGTAGATGTAAAGGACTTAGCTGAGGGCTGTCTAGGAACATTAAGTAATACACCTATATCATCTAAACTTGTACCTTCTGCTTTAAGAGGGTTTTGAGAATTAACTACAACCTCTAATCCTTCTTCTAATCTACTTACTGTTGTAGCTAGAATGTTAGCATCTTGTCCAAACTTCTCATCATCTCTAATGGCTAGGTTCGGATCTACTAACTCTTGGTAAGAAGACAACATATCCTCAAGTACTTCTGGCTGTCTTCTTATTACTAATCCTTCGGCTGTTAATTCTGCCATTTCCCCTCCAACTTAATTATAAGGCTAGACTATCATTTAAGGTGATAGTACTTCCATCTTTAGTTTCTGCTATAAAAGATAAGGATAGTTTTCTAGTAGGTGTATCTAAGATAGATTCATACTCTACTATTCTTACTATATTCTCTCTATCTAAGATATCTTGCTGTACTAATGAGTCTAGTAATTGCTTAGTACCTTTACCTAAAACAGAAACATTATTATTCTCATTTTTTATCCAAGGTATTCCAGCTAAAATATTAAAATCCCATTCACCTTTGTATGTGGATAGGCTAATAAGAGTTTGCTGTTTACTGGACTGTTCTATTGTATCTGTGTACTGTGGCGAGCCATTAACTATAACTATATCACCATCATCACCTAATAAATAATCTACTGCCATTAGTCACCTATAAATATATTATCTGATCCTACACTTAATGTGTGACCACAAGTTGCTGCATCTCCAGCTCTACAAACTGCTATACCATTTACAAACACTGTGGAGCTACCTTCTGCCATTGTAGGAGATGCGTGTACTCCGTCTCCATGTCCAGTTATAGCAGCACCTACTAATACTACAGGTGAGCCATTGACTATTACATTAGAAGCTAATGCACCTATTATAGTACCACCAGCACTGTCTACTCCTACTCTACCTACACCTTTCATAAGTTATCCTAAGTGTTTATATTAACATTCGCTGCTGTAAGAGTAAGATCACCTGTAGATGTAATTGATGTATTACCACCTACTGTTACATTATAATCTGTAGCTACGTCTAAACTAACACTACCTGTAGGTTTCATTTTCCAACTACTACCAGCAAACTTAATCTCTACATCTGTAGGGTTAGGATGTAGATTGGTAGATATGGTGGGACATCCTAATGTAGCGAAACAATCTGTTACAGCGAACTTACGTTTATCATCAGGTGTAAGAGGTTCTGTACCATTACTACTGAGGTAGGTATCTAAACCTTGTTTACTAAATTCTAACTTAACCTTATCACCTACTTTCACAGGAAGAGAGATTAAAGCTCCTCCACCCTCTTGTAAGCAAACTACTACATTATATATAACAGGGAACTCTATGGCTTCTCCATCTTCATCAAAGTAGTTAATAAGTGGTTGTACATCTATCATCTGATTAGTTGAATAATCATTGACATTTACTACTCTAGCTGGTACACTTAGATTAATATTACTATAGACAAACTCTTTTATAAGAGATGTTACTGTATCTGTAAATGTCTTATCTGTCATAATTAAAGTGCCACTGTTTTTACAGTAGTATTCCAAGTATTACCCTCGAAATCTAAATCATGTGTAATACTTTCTATAGGGTATGTACCCCACCAATCAGTATTACCATATCTTATATCTACTGCCATGTTGGTTAGTATTCTGCCATTAAGGAATAACTTAGCTACTATGCCAGAGTTACTACCCTTCTCTCCTGATTTCTTATTAGAAGAGTCTGAATGTAATTGTATAGGTTCTTTTAGTGTGGTAGGCTCTAGTAAGAAAGTTTCATAAGTCTTAGCAGAGCCTTTAGGTTCGACATACATCTTACCTAGTACAGTATAGAATTTATAATCTACACTATCACAAAACTTCTGTATCTCTTCAAATAGATTACCAGCAATGCTATAACCATTAGGATATGTCTCTTGTAGAGGACTAAAGAAAGCTTCTAACTCTCCTTGTACCTTACCTATAGGGATAAAGTTAGACTGGGCTACAGCTAACACATCATCTAATACTTTCTTCTTAACTGTGTTGGGAGGCCATGATTTAGATATTTTAATATTCTTCTTAGGGAGTACATTATCTCCACACACTATATGTGTAGTTGTAGTTCCACTATTACCATCTCTCTTTGTCTCTACTTTAGTTATCTGTGCTGATAGTATTAAAGGGAGGTCATTATAATCTACATTATTGTTACCCATATCTATTCTATACCCAGCCCTAAGGAATATGAGATCATTGACTCTAATACTATTCTTAGTCTCTTCTGAAAGATTATCTAAGGCTATAGTTGAGAACTGATTACCACCTTTAGCTCCAGATTTTTTATAAGAGATTTTAGCTTTCATGCTCAAATCTCTTATCTCTATAAACTGATCCGGTATAGTTCTATAATCAACTCTAACGCCCTTAGATATATCTCCTAATGAGTTATTAATAAGATTAGTAGCTGCTAGGTATCTAGGGATAGTAGAACCATCTGCATAAGGTACTTCTGTAGCTGATAAAAGTTGAGGTGTAGTTACAGCCCTTTTAGCTATACTGGTGGGGATGCTTTGTACTATGGTCTTAGAAGGCCGTCCTATAATCAAAGAGTATCTTCTATCAAACACTTCATAAGTCATTACTATTCCACACCTAGTTCTTCATTGGTTAAGTAAAATAAACCATAAGCTTTACCTAGACCTGTGTTAGATAATGTAG
>Ga0208544_10000431_pt1 | contig 33022 bp, 24 predicted proteins | sample DEB08_DNA_9_FD_184526 | JGI IMG/M metagenome (GOLD analysis project Ga0208544, IMG submission 184526) | Aqueous microbial communities from the Delaware River and Bay under freshwater to marine salinity gradient to study organic matter... | ecosystem: Environmental > Aquatic > Marine > Coastal ... | reverse complement strand
CTTTTACACCTGCCCAACTTTTACACTTTTACACTTCTCCCATTTACACCTGCCCAACTTTTACACCTTTACACACGGCCATTCCCCTCCTCCGCAAACCGCCGCAGCAATTTAATCCGTTCAAATTCCGACAGGCAAAATTCCAGGTCCTGGGTACTCAGCTGGCGGTTGCGGGGCAGGTCTTCAAGGATTTCGGCAGGTGCGCGGTTGCGTTTGGTGCCGTCTTCGGTGACGAGGGTAAAGAGAACCTCCAGAGGCATCCCGGCGGCATTTTTTACCCCCCGGGCTTGTAAGCCCTGTTCGATCTCGGCCATCTGCTCGTCCAGGAATTCGGATAAGACGTTTTGCATGGCCCCTACGGCTGTAACCAGGGCAGGATCGAAGGTGACCTGGACGGGGTTTTCGGTACCCTGGCGTTCCAGGTCGCGGCGCCAGAGGCGATCCAGGTAGACCTGCAGGTTGGTCAGGTCGATCCCTTCGCGGGGATTGCGCAGGTTGTCGAGGAGCATACCGACGGTCTTGCGGGGATTTTCCAACCGGATACCGCCGTACTTGCAGGTGCCCGCTACCACCAGGCTCAGGTTGCGGTCGTTCATTTTTTCGATGCGCAACCGGTTGTCGAAGAGCGGGGGGACAATTTTCTCGAATTCCGACAAGTAGGCAATGTATTCCTCCCGGATGATCAGCAATATTTTGCACTGCAAACCCGCTTGCAGCAGGGCGCTGATGCTGTGGTGGAATTTATCCTGCTCCGCCTTGCTGCCCATAATATAGAGCTCTTCAAACTGGTCGAAGATGAGGTAGATGGGGCGGTAGGTTTCAAAATAGAGGTCTTTTACCCGGTGGCGAATGGGCGTGTCTTTTTCCCAGCGGGTCGCTGTCTGGCGGTCCAGTTCCCGCAGGAAGGAGCCGTTGAGGTCATTGCCGCGGCGGATGAAGATGGGCAGCCAGTCGGTGATTTCGAAGCGGTTGGCCAGGCCGCAGTTGACGATGCTGGTCTTGCCCGTACCCGAGGCTCCGTAGAGCAATACCAAACTGGAAGCGTGCACGGCATTGAACAGTTGTGCCGTCTCCCTGGTGCGACCAAAGAAGCGATCCTTGTCTTCCTTGTCGTACGATTCCAGGAACTTGAAGGGGTTGGCTATCATAAAATCAGGTCGTTTTTGCAGAGGACGTATTGATCGTACAATTGTTGAAAAACTTTGGGGCTGTCGTCGTTGACCACATCGGCATCAAGCCCAAAATCGGCGCCAAAATCATCGGCCAGGTTACTGGTGATCCGGTCTTCGGCCAGGTTGCGGCCTTCGACAAAATCATCCTGGGTCATGGCGGTATTGACCTGGTCGTCGGGGTTGTTCAGGGCGTAGGTAAAGCTGTGGTCGATGGCCAGGTAGATCAGCTGATCGTCCTCTTCCCAGCCCATGAGAAAGATGTGGGCCAGGCGGTCCTGCTCAGTGGTTTCACTCTTTTTGACTTTAACGAACGTGTTTTTGTCCATCACGAAGGGCGACAGGTTCAGCGACTGGTCCAGGTGGTTCTCGTTGGACACCAGCACGATGGAGCAACTGTCCGAATAGTTCTCCTTGCGCCGGTACCGGGCATCCTGGTAAAGGTTAAGCCCCGTGCCCTGGGTGGCATTGAGGGGGCCCATGTCCAGTTCGTAGGCCAGGGGTTCGAAGCGGGGCTTCTCGATGGACACATTGCGCACCGTCAGCATCCGGTAGCGGGCCAGGAAGGCCGCAGCCCGCAGCACGATGGACACGGCCTGTTCGGTCTTCACGCACAACTTATCCAGATCGGCCGTGGGCGGGTCGGTGGCCAGTTGGCCCCGCAGGTCTTCCAGAAACACGTGGGCTTTGGTCAGGGGGCTATCGGCAGAAGCCAGGGCTTCCGTCAGGATCGCAAACTCCCCGATAAAAGGCACCCCCTTGGCCGCTACCAGCGGATACAGCCTGGGGATATGCCCCAGAAAATCAAAATTGGCGAAAGCCTGCTTATCCAGCTTAATGTCTTTCCAGACGAAGTCGTCGGCATGCTGGCGGGCCTGCTCCCAGAGGTCCGACAAGAGGATGTAGTACAGCAGCTGGCTGGTGATAATGTAGGTACTCAGCAGGTGTTCCAGCCGTTCCAGGTTGGGTTTGTCGTAGAAACGCAGCAGGCGGATTTGGGAGCCAATGGGCCAGGGGAAATTTTCGATCACCAGCCAGGGGAAGTGCTTGGAGTCTTTCTTGACGGTCTCCTCCCCTTTCTGCTCCACCATTTGGGCGTAGATGTCGGGGTTGTACTTGCACATCTCGTCGAGCACCAGTACAATGTAGCGGTTGGCCGTGAAGCTCTTACCAATGTACTGGATCATATCCGGTGGCAAGCCGATGGGTCGAAAGAAAGGCAGCTTCCAGTTGAGGATGGCCTCGCTGCCCGTGTCCTGGGTGTAGAGGCCCCAGGGCATATCCATATTGTCGGCCGTTGCATCAGCACCCACCCAGCCCGCGTCGCGCATGACCACCTCTACGCTCTTGCTGTAGCGGGTATTCAGGTAGGCTTGCGCCATTTTGAAGGCCTGGCCGATGGTGCGGCGGTTGGCCAGCGCCTCGTAGAACTGTTGGGCAAACTCCGTCGCCTTGCGGTCTTCGATAGGTACCGAAGTAGCGATCACCGCGGGCACCCCTGCCGCCAGCAGCCCCTTCACCTGCCCTTTGGAAGAGCAGCCGTTGAGGAAGACCAACTGCAGCCCCTGCTGTTGGCCCAGCAACTGGGCCAGGCCTTCGGCCTGGCCGCTGCCGCCCTCCAGGTTCAGGGCCGTACCGCCGGCGTGCCCGGCGTAGTGGAAGATGGCGATGCGGTCTTTGTTCCTGGTGAAGGCCGCAAAGATGTCCTCCACCTGGGCGCTTTCCTCGCGCAGCAGCTTGAGGTACTCCTTGCGGTCGAGCTCCTCCAGGGCCTCGTTCAGCCGTCGGCTCTCCTCCTTGAGGAGCGCCAGGTGGGCGTCGGGGTCGTTGGCGAAGGTGAGGTAGATGATGGGTGTCATGCATTTCGGTTTGAGCCGGTGGAGGTGCGCTTAAGTGCGGCTGTATTTTCGTTAATCGATGCCATATTGTTTGCGTGGTGTAATAGTTCGTACCGAAATTAATGAATTTTTCATTTTTTCATTCCCTCGTCTGATGCGCTTCCTTTAGTCGGGCAAATTCCTTGGCAGTCGCAAGTACCTCAGCGTAGTAGTTTTGCGTCAGCTGGGTAAGGATGGTGACAGGCGCTGCTTTGCTCTCCATCGCCAGTTTTGTCGCCTGTTCGCTACTGATCCGCAACAATTCCCCAACCACTACCAGTTGGGTATAATTCGTTTGGCTGTTGGGCAATGCTGCCACCTGGCGGGCATAAGTTACCGTCGCTTCCAATGGTCTGATTAACTGCTCCGCATGGCCTAGTACCCAACGAAAGAATTCTTTTTCCGCGGGTTTCAGTTGGTCCAAGATACTAAAATAATTGTTTTTGGCAGCCTCCTGTTTTTCCCGCAAGGGACCAACTACTGCGGTAAGACTCCGGGCCAGAGAATCCAGGTAGCGCTGCTGGGGTAGCGGTAGCGGCGTCCGTTCCAAGGCAGGGATGACCAGGGCTATTTCTGCTTCGGTCAATCTCCGCGACGGTTTTACCTTGCGCCGGTCCGTTTGCAAGCGGTTGAATTTATCGCTCAGGCCCGGCAGCATCTCCACGTCGCGCGGGTAACGACGAATAGTCCGGGTCGCTCTTTGCTTAAAAAATTCAGGGTTATAAGAGGATTCCACCAGGGCAGACCATTCGTCCAGCAACCGACCAATGGTCACTTCATCATGGGTCGGAATGACTCGTTCAAATCGACTCACCATCTGGCTAAACGCTTCATTTTGCTGCCTTTTTAATAACTCAAATTGCCTTTCCAATTCGTCATCAACGGGAGTCAGTACCCGCAGGTTGTATTTTTTCCAGGATCGATTCAAATCCGTTACGGCCTCCTCATAATAAAATTCCGGCTGCTCAGCAGGCGGACACTTTACTGCTACGGGGTCTATCAGGACAGCGTGGTACAGTTTGCTCAACTGCTGGTGTCTTTTAATCCTTTCTGCGTAAGCTACATCCAGCGGAAGGGTATTAGGTGATAGTTTCTGGTAATTGAAATTAGGAGCCAGGCCGTTCTCCACGTAACGATACTTGCGTACCAATGGGTAATCATTAATCTCGGCAAACCTTCTCTGGGCCAGGGTAATGGGGCCAGTGCCCTGAATATCCGTAGGACTTCTTTCCGGAATTTGATAGGCACGGTGAAGGAAATAGGTCTCCAGGGCAGCCAGATCTTCGAGGTAGGTAAAAACGGTCAGTTCATTGTAAGGGATGGGGTCACCTGGTTCGGCAGCCAATTGCCCCGGCCACCTGCCCCGACAACCGAGGAGGGCGTAGTAAACGGGCGGACTAATCTGTAAAGAGTCAACCCGCTCCATGGACCGCCACCAAACCAGCGAAGCCATAAATTGGGAAACCGTGGAATCAGCGACAGCCGTAACGAGTGGATCTTCCCCTCCCAGGTTCAGGTCATCATCGGGTTGGGCTTGCACCAGCAGGGGGAACAATAGCAATAACAGCAGGGTTGAAATTGGATTTGGTTTCATCGATTAAGTGTTTTAGGTAGCTCAATTTAATGGTTTTTTACCTTAACCACAATAGCCCCAAGGCCCATAATTGCGAACCCAAACACGCTACTAATTCCTCCGATAAGCCGCCCCCAGCTGACCAAACAGCCGCATATGAGTCACCACCGCCTGGTGGTAGTGCTGGGTCACTTTGGCCAGCAATGCCTTGCCTGCGGTGTCCTCGGCGCCGTATATATTGTCGACCCGCTCGCGGCTGATGCGCAGCAACTCGCCCAGCAGCACCAGCTGGGTGTAGTTGGTTTCCTGGTTGGGTAAGCTGGCCACCTGTAGCGCATAGGTGCGCACCGCCTCTATCGGGACGATTATCCGTTCTGATTTGGTCATTACCCACTCAAAAAACGGCGCCTCTTCCGGTTGCAGCAAGGACTGGCAAATGGCATACTGCGCTTGCAAGGCATCGTACTGCCGCCGCAGCGGAACCACCAGCGGGGTCAGTTCGCGGGCGAGCAGCGCCAGGTAGCGTTGGGTGGCGAGCGGAATGGGCGTCTGTTCCAGGGCAGGAATCACCATTTGTGCTTGCCGCTCGGGCGAAGTCCGGTAAGCCACCGGCCAGCTCGCTACCTGGCGATCCATCTCCTCTTTGATGGTGGTCAAAACGTCCAGGTGTTTGTTTTTCAGGAAGCCGCTGAGGGCCTTTTGGTCTTCGACGAAATAGAATTCCGGCGTAACCGCTGGCGAACATTCGTCGGCAGCAGGGTCGGCCAGGGCAGCCTGGTACAGGCTGGTGAGTTGGCGGTAATTTTCCACCTTTTCGGCGTAAGTCATATCCAAAGGAAATGCATTAGGCGTCAATTCCTGGAATTGGGGATTGGCCGCCAGCCCATTTTCCAATACCAGGAATTTGCGCACCAGCGGATAACCCGAACCAAATGTTTCCCGCGCAAAGACGGCTGCCTTGCGGTCGGCTATTGGCGGTTGTGCCGCTGCTGGTGCATTCCTTATTTGGGGGGTCGTGGTGGTAGCGGGCACCGTTTTAGGGGGCACATTCATACGGGGTGCACTGGTTGCCGGGACTTTTGTCGGGGGTAGGTCCGGCCGTTGCATGGTGGTGCGGGGGGTATCCGTGCTGGGGCTAGGTGTACTTGCGGGGGGGCTGGGAACGTCCGAATTGTCCGGGGATAACTGATACATCCGGAACATCAAATAATTTTGAAAAGCCCCCAAATCCGCCAGGTAGGCAAACACATTCAGTTGGTCATAAGGCGTCATCTGGCCGGGGTTGGCAACAACTTCATTCGACCAAAACACGTTGCACTTTTTTAAGGCGTAGACATAATTTCCAGCCAGTTTCAGGGAATCCACGTTGAGCGCTGCCTTCCACCACACAAAGGAAGCCATAATTTGGGAGGTAGTGGAGTCGGCCACGGCACTTACCAGCGGGTCTTCACCACCCAAATCCAGGTCGCTAGCCGGCTGCGCCTGAATAAACAGTGGGGACAGGAAAAACAGGATCAAGACGAACGAGGAAATAGCGAATTTCATAGCGATCGGTTTTTAGATAGGTGAAGTTAACTCGTATTTATACCGGAAAACGGCCATTCATTACCGAAAAAAACGGGGGTTATGCACTTTTACTGGCCATACCATCTTATCGAAGTGCTGGGTCACTTTAGCCAGTAAAGCCTCTCCTGCCGTGTCGTTGGCGTCGTATATTTGGAAAACAATCAACCTACATCACTACTCTTTCGCTCGATAAGCAGCACCTAATTTGTAAAATTCCCGCGAATCGACTATAACAGCAGCGTGGTAATTTTGCGTCACCTGTTTCAAAGCGTCCAATGTTTCTTGGGAGCCACTCAAAAAAATACCAACCGTTCCTTCCTTACAAATTCGCAACAATTCTCCCAGTATGGCCAATTGGGTATAGCTCGTTTGATGGTTTGGCATATTTGCTACCGCTTGTGCATAGCTGACTACTGCTGCTAAAGGAGGAATAAGTTGCTCAGATTTTGCAAGTACCAATTGGAAAAACAGTTCTTCACTTGGACTTAACAAGTTCCTACTGTTAGCGTATTCCAGCCTCAGTTCGTCATATTGTCTTTTCAAAGGAGTGACTATAACAGCAAGATTCCTGGCTATTGTGTTTAAGTAGCGCTGGGAACTAAGCGGTATGGGCATTTTTTCGAGATTAGGAACAATCTGCTTCATCTTCACCGCCTGCATTCTAGGAGACAGTAGGGCTTTATTCCCCATTTGGCGATTTACTTCTTCTTCTACAATCGTCAGCACCCCTATTGAATAATCTTTCAATTGTTTATCCAATTCTGCCTTGCTGTCTTCTAAATAAAACCCTGGCGTCGCCGCTGGAGTACATCCTGCTGCGGCAGGATCTGCCAATGCCAAATTATAGAGCTTCGTAAGCTGCTGGAATTGCGCTACTTTCCCCGCAAAGCTTTCGTCTATGGGGAAAGCATTGGCTTGCAAGGCCAAATATTTGTCATTAAGCCCCAAACCATTTTCCAAAACTTTGAACTTGCGGATGATGGGGTAAGGTTCTACCACCGCAGAAGTATTGGTGCTAATTACATTGCTTTGATTGGCAATGGTTGGTCGAGTGCTAGTACTTGTACTCACACGGGGCTTGCCCGTTGAACGGGGAGGAGCCGTTGGTGTTCTTTGCTGTGGCGTAGCTGTAGAACGAGGCGGCGTTGGTCTGCTCGGTGTTGGCCTTTGAGGTCTTGTAGCTGGCTGGCGAATGGTTGCCGTTGCAATAGGTGCAGGCTTAGCTGATTCCCTGGTAGGCGGGTTGTTTGATGTGCTTGGCGAACTAGTTTCGGGCAACTGATAGGCACGGTATAGAAAGTAGTTCTGCAAAGCACTCAAATCTTCTAAATAGACAAAAACATTAAGTTTATTATAGGGTACAGTAGCAGCAGGTTGCGCAACTACTTCATTCGACCAAACTACTGAACAGTCGTGTTCGTAATTACTAAAGGTAGGCGCCATCTTCAACGAATCTACATTAAGCGCAGCATTCCACCACGTTAATGAAGCTAAAATTTGTGAAGAATTCCCATCCAATACACTTTTCACCAATGGGTCTTCGCCGCCCAGATTGATGTCTCCATCATCTTGCGAAAAGAGTAAAAATGGGGTGAGAAAAAAGAGCAGAAAAATAATGTTTTGGGGCTTCATAGGTGGTATATTTAATGACGAATAAAGAATGAATACAAAATACTCACAACCAGCAATTTACACGAATATCCTTTACTCGATTACTTTACGTGAGCTACGCTGGTTTTATTGTGTCACTCCTTACTAATCCAGTAGGTAAAACTTCCGTTCATTGGCATTCAAAGGCCGGATTCTAGACTGATAATACTGCAACAACTGGTCTTGGGTGATGCCCATCTTATTGTTCACATAATCGGGATCGAGTTTCCACAGAAGAGCCTCGTTTCCACCTGCCGAAGACAGGAAGTGGGCCTGATTGGGAGCAAAAACGCCCCAAGCCGTCTGGTTACTGAAGCGAAAGAGATCCTGGTTCTGATCCGTAAAGGTAGCCTTGAGCAGGTGCAGGACGGTTTCGTTGTCGGTACTGGCGGCTAGCAGGCGTTTGCCGTTGCTGCTGAGGGTGGCGTAGCGCACTTTCCCGCGGGGCGACCACTGTAGGTCGATGTCGCTTTGAGGGGAGCTGAGGTTCCAGACGTAGACCAGGTTGGAGTCGTTGCTGATGGAAACGATCCGTTCGGGATCGGTACTAAGGGCAAAGGCCGATTGACGGGGCTGAAAGGCGCGGAACAGCAAGGGAGTCTGGGTCATGAGGCTATCGCCATTGCCAGCCAGCATAAAATCACCGAGGGCCGTTTGGAAAATCACCTTATCCCCCTTAGGGCTGGTATGGATGCCCGTGACCGGCTGGTGCAATTGGTTGCCGTAGGCCAGCAGCTGCTCCCCGGCCGCGTTCCAGCGAAAAGCCGTGCCCGCAGCGGTAGCCGTGACGAGATCCCAACCCGTGGCGGCGGGAAGAAAATCAACGGCCGAAACCGGTGCGGTATGTGTTAAATTGAAGAGCGGCTTCGTCCCCTGATTCGGCTCCCAGACGTAGACCTCCTGGCTGGCCATGCCGGCGAGGCGGGTACCATCCTGGGCGAGGCGGGCGGTGGTTATTTTTAAGCCCCTGGCCAGCGGCGTCTTCTGCTGCGACTGGATGTCCCAGCGCCAGAGTGCCCCCTCCGTCGTCAGGCTGAGCAGGGCGGTTTCACCCGGCAACAAGGCGGCCCATACGACCCCACTTTCGTGGCGGAAGCGGTGCAAGGTATCGCCCGCCAAATCCGACAGGCGAACTTCCCCGTCCAGGGCGGCCGAAAGAAAGAAGGTGCCGTCGGCAGAGAATTGCAGCGCCGTAATCGAGTCGGTGTGGTTCACATCGCGAACCAGCGGATTGGCCTGGATCTCGCGGAGCACATCACTGGCGATAGACTGGGCGCTGGCATCGTTGTTCCACAGAAGGGTTTGTTCTGCCAGGCGGAACGCCAGGGCGGGATTGCCTTCGTACAAGGCGTAGCGGGCGGCCAGGCTCACGCGCATCGACCGGCTCTGCTGCTCGCGGGTTTCGGCCTGGTTGCGTTGTCCGATGGCCCAGAACGCCAGCAGCGCAAAAGCCAGGGTGGTAGCGGCCAACACCAGCATACGAACGCGCCGACTGCGCAGCAGTTTGCGCTTGCCTTCCTGAATGAACGCCAGTTCTTCGGGCTTGCTGTTCACCACGTTCAGATAGGGCCAAACGTAATCGACATCATCCTGGGTCAGGGGCGCCTGGCGTTCCTGATAAGCCTGAAAACGTTCGCTGATGAAGCGCTCGACCTTCCGCCGCGCACGTGCCTCGGTGCTCGCCTTCTGGTAGACCTGCCGGGCAATCGAGTCGTGACTAAGTTCGTAGTGCATCACTCAACAATTAATTTTTATAAAATAGTTAATCTTCCAACTGGCGTGCCTTGAAAGTCGCCTCCAGCGCCTTCACCTTCCTAAAATAATGGTTTTCAAGGATTTTTAAAAATCTTTCTACTTCCCAACGCAACTTTTGCTGTCGCTCCAGGGCCAGATTGGCGGTACGAAGGGCTTCCCTGGCTTGAACCAGGTGGTCGTAGGAAGTCTGGGTAATGGGCAGCGCAGCCAGTTCGCTCAACTGGTTGCGGAGGGCCTGGTTGTCTTTGATGAAAGCGGTCGTCCATTGCCCGACGGCTTGACACAATTGCTCCTCCTCGCTATCCAACAGTGGGGCTACCTGCGTATAGGCGCGTTCCAGCGTAGCCAAACGCTTACCCAGGGGAGTTAAAATACCATCCAGCTCCTGCACGATGATCCGAAACTGCCGCAGCGTAGCTGCGGGCAAGGCCTTGTGCTCCAGGGTACGGATAAAGACCTCCTTCTCCTCCGGCGTTAAGTTGATGGTGTAAGTCGCCACTTTGCCGCTGTCGCGAGCTATATTGATCTGGTTGTACACTTCGGCAAAAGCCTTGTTCAGCGTAGCATTCAGGGGTGCCAACCAGCCGCGCACTTTTTGCTGGCGGTAAAAATAGGCCGCATCGAAAAAGTATTTTTCCGGATAAGGAGGCTGAAAATTGAATTTCGCGGGTTTTTTAATCAGCAGCGCCTGGTACAGGGCCAACTTGCGCGACCATCCTTCCACCAGTGAATCGGTAGCGGGATCCCGCAGATTTGCAGCAGCAGGAAGCGGCACATAGTTGGGGTTAGGAAAAAGTGCCCCGGCGTCGCTCAGGTAATTTTCCCGCACCAGCGGATAGGCCAATTCGGTGTCTGACCAGTCGTCCGGTCGCTCGTAATAAACCGTCTCGCCGGAATCCTCGGTCACAAAGGCTCCGGCAGGGTACTGCAGGTAGCGCTGCAAAAGCACCAGGTCTTCCAGGTAGCAGGTAATGGGTAGTGCTGCGTACCTGATTCTGGCGCTCCCTGCCGAGTACAAAGCAATTTCTGGATTGAGTCCGTACTCGGGAGGTAGGTTGTAGTCGGCGATGGCCTGCTCCCAGGCCGCCTGGTTGACGATATTGGACGTAGGCTCACTGGCGTTGACAGCGACAGTATCCTCTCCACCGCCGAGGTTGGGCGCAAGATCGGCAAGCGAATCAGCAGCCGTGTGAGAAATAGGAGACGGACTTTCCCGGCACTGGCTAAGCAGGACCACCAAGGCCCCAAGTAACAGAAAAAACAAGGCTTGACGACAAGCGATAGGTTGCATAGAAAGGGTGGATTAATATTTATTTATTTTTTGTAAAGACGAACCCGTCGGATTCTTTTCCCCAAAGGTACTCATGGGAGTTGACGCATCGTCTTCACGGCCACGGTTGTCGTCCACCAATCCGATATTTTTTTCGGGGGCGCAGCACTTGCGGTAGCCCAGCCTGCATCCCGCAACTGCACTTCCGACAACAAGCTGTCCAGGCGCGTATCGGCTGGCTTGCGGCCAGCCCGCGAAACGTTGGCCCGCTCCAGGTTATTTTGGAACAGGTGCATGGCATCAAACTGCTCGGTGCTGACAATTAATTTAAAATAATCGACCACCTCATCGATCGGCAATTCCCCGGTAGTAGGCGGCAAACTAAACTCCAGGTACAAGCCAGTGGGATCTAGTCTGCCGTTCATGGGTACGTGGGAGCCCGCGTAGATTTCCTTTTGCTCAAATTTGATCCGGGTGCCTCCATCAAGGTACTCGATTTTCCCCAACTGGGCATCAGCGGGTAGCAACCCGGGATTTACGGCAAAATCGGGTCGCAGGTGCACGATGGCACAGTGCAGTGGCATAGGCAACGGCTGGTGCAAGACGGCCTTGAATTTCAAGCGGGGATGAGGTTGCCCCGGAACTGCCGCCGGCAGCACGATCTCCCCACCGTGATCGGTAATCATTTGCCCCTCTTTATCGATCACCTCCAGGCTGACCGTTCCGGGCTGAATGATCGTCGGGTTGGGATTTTGCAGGCTAAGGGTACGTTCCCATTTGGCGATGTGAGTCATTTCAGCTACCAGCGCCTGCATGGTTGGTCCGGCCCAGCCGCGGCGTGGTGCAATTAAAGCATTCACGCTGTCTTTTTCGGTAATACGCAGTTTGTCCTCGCCCTGGTAGACGTAGATAAACAGGCGATACTGCCAGTTGGCCGCCGATTTTTCCACCAGTTCCAGGTAAGCGTGATCCTGCAGTATGCTGGTCAGTTTTTGTTGCGCGGCACGCAGGCGCTCCCGCAGCGCAGCATCTTGTACCTGGGTCAGGGACACCAGTTCTTCGGCTACCTCCAGTTCAATACACACCCGGGTTTTGGCCAGGGGGGAAGCGGCCACAATGGCCTTGAGCAACGTCTTAGCGGCCGGAAACCCCTGCCCGTCGGTAAAGGTGAGGATACTGTGATCGGGTTCCAGGCGCAACAATTTAGCCTGCCGGATTTTCGTGGGGTCGAGGTTTTCGAGTTTCTCATTGGCAGAAAAAACGGTAAAGTAGGTCTCCCCTACCGCTGGCGACACGAGGCCGTGCAGGGAGCCAGCATCCAGGCTGGCTTCCTGCGGATTGCTGGTTGGCGTGAGGGTGTAGGCAGGCGTTGCGCTGGGCGACGTCCCACCCAGAAACAGGAGATCCCCATCAGCAGGCACCACGAAATGCCACTGCGGCGACTGTTTGGTTACCGCCAGGCTGGCCTTGGCCCGCACCAGTTTCAAAAGATCCCGGTAGCTGATATTCCCCCTGGTTGCCCGCAGAGTCTGGAGGAGGTAGTAGGTAAATACGCCGAAACGGCCTTCGGGGAAAGTCGTCTCTTTGGCCAATTGGTAACTGTGACAGGCATAGAGGGCGACGTGGCGGCCTTCGGGTAGTTGAAAATCGGTAGGCTTTACCGTTAACAATTTCCGGACGGCAGCATCCAGTTGGTAAAACACGTAGGTTTTGATGTTGTTTTTATCGGCAGTACCCTGGGGTTCCGTGAAGCGGGCCAGGGTACCTTCTTCTTTAAAGCGGGTATTTCCGGCCGAATTGCAGCAATCCATCAGCATGACCACGTGGGGGCCCTGGTCAGCGACTCTGGCCAGCAACCACCGCAGTTCCTTGTCGCGCAGCGCTGGAATATAAGCACCCTTTTTAGTGGTAAAGCTGTCTTTGCAGACCAGGGTCTCGGCCCGGTGCTCGCTAGTCTCTTCGGCATCAAGGTGCCAAAGTTCGGGGGGACGGGTCTCAAACGAACCATGCCCACTGTAGTGCACCAAGACGGCATCGCCAGTGCGTGCCTGTCCCAGAAAACCCATGAAGGCTTCGATAGTGGCCGTACGAGTGGGTACCCCCGACAGCCTGCTGGCTGGCTGAGGCGCCTCCAATTCCATCTGATCGGCCTGGCTGGCCAGGGGGCTGCGCAGGGTAAAAAGATGTAACCGCTCCCCTGCCTCCTCGATGTTATCCCGCAGGTATTGCTCCACGGCCAGGCTGTCTTTGACACAACCGCCCAGGTTGGCGCCGCGCAGGTCATAGTGGTCAATAGCGATTAGTAAGGCGAAGACTTTTGTCTTTTTCTCCACCAAGTCCTCCAAAGTGTCCTCCATGGAACGTGGGTTTCCTTCTTGAGAAATCAGACGCTCTTCCTCCAGATCCGGTATTGCGTCTTCGAGTGTGCGACTGGTCACATCATCCGTCGCCTGACTCACGAACGAAGATCGTTCGGTTAAGGTGTTTTCTTCAATAAGCATTGTTATGGGTTTAAGTTGTAGCGTTCGAGTGCTTTCAAAAAAATGTCCTTCCGCCGACGGGAAATGCTGATGGCTTTCCCTCCTTGCATAATATACATACCGTAGCAAGTAGTGGTATTAATTACAGATTAGCAAGAATAATCTTACTTCGCTAAAGTAGTTAACTTTAGTCATCTTTTTCAAATTCCGCTTCTTTTACCCCATTTTGGCACGCCAGCTGAACCGATGGCACAAAAATGCAAAAACCCGTTGCATAGCGCACGAAAAAGTCCTGCCAGTTTGCACTGACAGGACTCAAAAGTCATCCCTATGATTAATTCTTTTCTATGTAATTTTTTCCGTTTGCTGACGGTATCACATGACTACCTGACAAACATACCATTATGAATCCTATCCACAAAAAATAAACGGGCTGGTTTACGCAACGTACCTGAAAGCAGATGGAACGGTGGGTTATGCCATTTTTTTCTGGAGCTAGCGGCCGGTATCCAGAGTTAAGTTAGTAAGCCTATAGAGAAACAAGAGAAAATAAAGAATTTCATCTTTTTATAAAAATACTTTTCGGTTCAGGCAGCATTTTTAAAACATAAGGTATCTAACCCATATACACGAGTTGATTTTCAGAGCGAACCTTTAACAGATTTTCCTTCAAATGAAGCACCACCCGCCAGTTGGCCGATGGTGCTTTCTTTTTTTTATGCGCCAGCCTCCCTGGGTTAAGCGATCTTGACCATTCTTTGTATATTTCCGCCATTGCTTGCCAGTAGCACCACCACGCTTAGTTTTGCTGGCACAGGCTATCCTAATTCTAACCAAATTATTTACTTCAGATGAAATTTACTTTTCTTCCCATCCTATTTAGCCTATTCCTGAGTAGTTCCGTTTTTGCGGGCGAAGGCATGTGGCTTCCCTTGCTGTTGGAACAGTTGAACGAATCCGAAATGCAGGCCATGGGCATGAAAATGTCGGCCGAAGATATCTACAGTGTCAACCAGGGCAGCCTCAAGGATGCGATCGTTCATTTTGGCGGTTTTTGTACGGGTGAGGTCATCTCAGCCGAAGGGTTGTTGCTCACCAACCACCACTGTGGCTACGAACAGATTCAATACCATTCCAGCCTGGAACACAATTACCTGGAGGACGGTTTCTGGGCCGCTGATCAGACCAAAGAATTGCCTAACCCCGGGTTGTTTGCCACCTTTATCGTACGTATTGAAGATGTGAGCCAATTGGTATTGGCCGGCATTTCCGATCAAATGAATGAAAAGGAACGGCAAGCAGCCATCGACAAAAACCTGGCAACCGCAAAAACCGCTACCGAAATTGAAGCCTTTCAGGATGTCCTCATTCGCCCATTTTACGATGGCAACCAGTATTTCCTGTTCGTCACCGAAACCTACCGCGATATTCGGCTGGTAGGTGCGCCGCCATCGAGTATTGGCAAGTTTGGTGCCGACACCGACAACTGGGAATGGCCGCGTCATACGGGTGATTTCTCACTCTTCCGCATCTATGCCGGCCCCGATGGCAAACCCGCCGAATACAGTGCCGATAATATCCCCTTCAAGCCCCGCCATTACCTGCCCGTCAGTATAGACGGTGTGGCTCCTGACGATTTCACCCTCGTCTTTGGCTTTCCAGGCAGTACCAATGAATACCTCCCCGCCGTGGCCATGGACCAACGAGTGAACGTGCTTAATCCGATCCGCATTGGTATTCGCGACAAATCGCTGAGCATCCTCAACAAGGCCATGCGGGCCGATCCGGCTGCTAAGATCCAGTACGCATCCAAGCAATCGCGCATTGCCAACGCCTGGAAAAAATGGATCGGCGAAAGCCAGGGGATTGCCGCCACCGATGGCATTGGCCAACGCAAAGCCGTGGAGGCGGAATTTACCGAGGTATTGGCTAAAAATCCGGCCTTGCAAAAAGACTACGGTGGTCTTCTGCCTGGCTTCGACAACCTCTACACCAAACTCCTTCCGTTTGCCACCAGCCGGGATTACGTCGGGGAAATCATTTACCGCAACGTGGAGCTTTTTCAAATGGCCAACGCCCTAAAAAGGTACCTCAATATTTATCAAAACAACGGCTTTGAGGCCGTAAAGGAACGCTTACCGCAACTGAAAGACTACCTGAATAGCTTTTACAAGGATTACAACCCCGCCATCGACGAGGAAATAGCCAGCGCACTGCTCGGCGTCTACTTCGACCAGGTCAATCCCGAACACCAGGCACCTTACGCTACCGACCAACTGTCTTTCGCGGGCGGAAACTTGCCCGTGCTCACCCAGGTTCTTTTCGAAAAATCTTTCCTGACCAAAGGGGAGCTGGCCATTCAAATTCTACGGGACAACCCCGCAGGTTTTTTCCAGCAACTGGAAGGCGACTACGCCTACCAATTCGTGCAGGAAATTCTGGATTATACGGCAAAGATGGTCTTCAACCCCTACAACGAGGTCAATGAACTGATCGGGGTGCAGCAGCGCAAGTACATGGCTGCCCTGATGCAGGCATTCCCCGGGCGCCGTTTCTATCCCGATGCCAACAATACCTTGCGGTTTACCTACGGACAGGTGGCTGGCTACACCGTAGGGGATTCGCTGACCTACAACTTTTCAACTTACCTGGACGGCGTGGTCGAAAAATACGTCCCTGGCGACTACGAGTTTGACGTGCCCGCCCGCCTCCTGGAACTTTACGAAGAAGAAGACTACGGCCCCTACGCCGATGCCGAAGGGCGTATGCCGGTTTGTTTCCTGGGGTCCAACCACACGACGGGTGGCAATTCCGGCAGTCCGGTTATTGACGCCTACGGCAACCTCATTGGGCTCAACTTCGATCGCACCTGGCATGGCACGATGAGTGATATCAACTACGATACCGGCATCTGCCGCAATATCATGGTCGATGTGCGGTACATCCTCTTTCTAATCGACAAGTTTGCTGGCGCCGGGCACCTGGTGGAAGAAATGACGTTGGTACACCCTAAGGGATAGCTTAAGCGTATGTTTTGGACTTGCCAGGGCTAAAAACCAAATCCCTCACCCAAAACATACGCTAATCCTGCAACCACTCGATCCGTTTCAGTTGCTTGTACAAGCGGTTAGCTTCCGCAAAACTAAGGGTCTGCTGGCCGTCGCTGAATGCCTTTTCGGGCTGGTGGTGTACTTCCATGATGACACCATCTGCTCCGGCTACGGCTGCCGCCATGGCGATCTTGTCTACGAAGCGCCGAATACCGATGCCATGACTGGGGTCGGCAATGACCGGCAGGTGGGTTTTCTCTTTGAGCATCACCAGCGCGTTGATATCGAAGGTGTTGCGGTAAGCCGTCTCGTAGCTGCGAATGCCACGTTCGCAGAGCATGATGCGTTCGTTGCCATTGCTGAAAATGTATTCGGCCGAAGCCAGCAGTTCGTCAATGGTGCCGGAAATACCGCGCTTCAACAAAACCGGTTTATCTACTTCACCTAAAGCATCCAACAAGTTGAAATTCTGGCTGTTGCGAGCGCCTACCTGAAATACATCTACGTAGTCGTGCATGACCTCGATCTGGTCAACAGTCATTACTTCGGTAATGATTTTAATACCGGCAGCACGAGTTTGCTCGTGCCACATTTTCAGGCCATCAATACCCATCCCCCGGAAACTGTAAGGCGACGACCGGGGCTTGTATACCCCGCCCCGCATGATGCGGATGCCGTTGGCTTGCATGTGTGCAATCGTCAGTGCCACCTGCTCCTCCGATTCAATGCTACACGGACCAACCATCAGCGACAAGCTCCCATCCCCGATGCGAATGTCGTCGCCCAGGTCAATGACCGTATCATCGACCCGCCACTTTTTGGAGACCAGTTTGTAGTCGTCACTCACGCGATGAATATCGCGAATACCGGGTAAACTGCCAATGGCGCGAATGTCGAATTCCTTTTTGCCCACCCCTACCAGGTAGTTGGCGTACTGGGTTGTAACCGGGTTGCCCTGGTATTTTACCTTTGCCAACTGTTCTTCCAGCACCCGTTGTTGTTCGGGCGTAATAGCAACATCTAGTTGAATGATCATCAGGTGAATTTTAACAATTTAAACAATGGTTCCTTTTACCTCCGCCACGAAGGTACGGGTGGTCTTTTCTACACTTTCCCCGGCAGTAAGGGCTTTGATGTAGGCGCTGCCGATAATGGCTCCACTGGCATAAGCACAGGCCTTGGTGAAGGTGGCGTGGTCCGAAATGCCAAAACCGATCAGGCGGGGGGTACACAAATCCATGGCGGCGATCCGCTCAAAATAAGCGACCTGTTCGTCGGAAATACCCTGTTTCGCCCCCGTTATGGCCGCACTGGATACCATATAGATAAACCCTTTGCTCAGTTCATCCACCAGGTGGATACGCTCGGGGGTAGTTTGCGGGGTAATCAGGAAACTCATACACAAACCGGCGTCTTCCACTTGCTGGCGGTAAGTCGTCTGGTATTCGTACAGGGGAAGGTCAGGTAAGATCAGCCCATCAATACCCGTAGCCACACAATCGGCCAGGAAACGGTCGAAGCCATACTGCAGCACCTGGTTGAAATAGCCCATCATCACCAGCGGCACTTCGGTTTCGCGCCGTACGGCTTGCAACTGTTCAAAGAGCAGCGCCAGAGTAAGGCCATTTTTCAGGGCCTGGGTGCCACTTTCCTGAATGGTTGGCCCGTCGGCCAGGGGATCGCTGTAGGGCATTCCCACTTCAATGAGGTCCACTCCGGCAGCGACGAGCGACCGGATAACGGTTCCGGTGTCATCGCGCTGCGGATACCCGGCGGTGAAGTAGATATTCAGGATGTCGCGCTTTTTGTGGGCGAAAAGGGCTTGTATTCTGTTCATGGTGGAGCTGGTTGCTAAGAGTGGTTTATTTTTCGCTGTGGATACCTAGTGGTTCTACCCGGTCCAGGTAAGTCATGAAGGCATCCAGATCCTTATCACCCCGCCCGGACAGACAGATCACCAACACGTCATCGGCGGCGTATTTCATCTGGTCGAGCGCCGCAAAAGCGTGGGCCGTTTCCAGGGCCGGAATGATGCCTTCCATGCGGGTCACGTCGAGGGCGGCCTGGAGGGCGTCTTCGTCGGTCACACTGATGGCTTCGGCGCGGCCCGATTTAATGAGGTGGGCGTGTAGCGGCCCAATACCGGGGTAATCCAAACCCGCAGAAATACTGTAAGGTTCGACAATCTGGCCGTCGGACGTTTGCATGAGCAACGTACGGCTGCCGTGAATAACGCCTTCGGTTCCCAGGACACTGGTAGCTGCCGACTCGCCGGAGTGTACCCCCAGGCCAGCAGCCTCCACGGCGATGAGGCGGACCCGCTCGTCGTTCAGAAAATGGTAAAAAGCGCCAGCGGCGTTGCTGCCCCCACCCACACAGGCAATGACGGCCGATGGATAGTCGCGCCCGGTGTGCGCTTCCAACTGCCAGCGTATTTCTTCCGAAATAACCGACTGGAAGCGCGCTACCATATCGGGATAGGGATGCGGACCGACAACCGAACCGATGATGTAGTGGGTATCCTCCGGGTTGTTGATCCAGTCGCGGATGGCTTCGTTGGTGGCATCTTTCAGCGTCTGGCTCCCGCTGGTTGCCGGGCGCACTTCGGCACCCAACATGCGCATGCGGGCTACATTTGGCGCTTGCCGCTTAATGTCCACCGATCCCATGTAAACGATACACTGCAACCCCATCAGGGCGCAGACCGTAGCCGTTGCCACACCGTGCTGGCCGGCGCCGGTCTCTGCAATAATGCGTTTTTTACCCAGGTGCTTAGCCAATAAGATCTGGCCAATGGTATTGTTGATCTTGTGGGCCCCCGTGTGGTTGAGGTCTTCTCGTTTCAGGTAGATCGTGACGCCATACCGTTCACTCAGGCGCTTGGCCAGGTACAACGGCGACGGGCGGCCTACGTAGTCGCGGAGCAACGACTGAAATTCCCGCTGAAAACTTTCCAGCTCCATAAACTCCAGGTAGGTTTGGCGCAACTCCTCCACGTTGGGATACAACATTTCTGGAATGTAGGCGCCACCAAACTGCCCGTAGTATCCTCTTTCGTCAACTGCTATCGTTTTCATTTTTTTAGTTTTTTAATTTGACCGACTCAATGAATTCGCGTAAGTCAGCAACATGCTTTAAACCAGGTTCTAACTCAAACTTACTGTTCACATCAATCCCGGCAAAAGCCGGATGCTGAAAAGCCAATACCGCCGCCACATCTTGCGGACCAATGCCCCCGCTGAGTATAAATGGTGTAGGATCGGTATAGTGGTTGAGCATCGACCAGTCGAACTGGTGACCAGTGCCACCGTAAGGTTCATCCTGGGCCGGGGCTACCGCTATTTGGGTATCAAACAAAAAATAAGCACAATAGGGTGCAAAATCTTTGGTAATGGCAAAGTCAAAAGAACGGCTTACCCGGAATGCGCGCATGAGCTGGACGACTTTTGGGCGCGTGCGGCCGCGCAACAATTCCTGGAGGGTAACGCAGTAGACCGCACTTTCGCCGCCGTGGAGTTGCACGTAGTCCAATTCATAATGGTGAACAGCGTCCAGCACGTTGTCAAATTCCGCGTTCACAAAGACCCCTACCCTTTTCTTACCGGCCAGGAGCGCTTCGTTGGCACGCAAAAAAGGCAGTAATTTGGCCTGCGTACCCACGTAGCGTGGCGATTTTTCGTAAAAAATAAAACCCAGCCAATCTACCGGCAAGGCAGCAATTTCGCTGATGTTTTCTGGTGATCGAAGTCCACAGGTCTTGATAATCATAGCAACGGGTTAATTGACAGACTCTTAATTCAAGTAACAAATCAGGCAATAGCTCCGTCCAGGTTTTCGGCCAGTCGCTCGATCCGCTGGATGAATTCGCGGCATTGTCGTCCGGGCTGCTCGGTCTGCATAAAATATTCGCCGATGAGGAAGCCCTGGAAACCCGCACGCCGCAATTCTACTACGGTATGGGGGTCATTGAGGCCGCTTTCGGAAATTTTCACCATCTCGGCAGGCAGCAGTGGGAATAGCTGGAGGGAATGCGCGATGCTTACCTCAAAAGTTTTCAGGTTCCGGTTATTGACCCCAACGACCTGGGCCAGCGGACTGAGTTTGTCCAACTCCTCGGGGCCGTGCAGTTCCACCAGTACTTCCAGGTTCAGACTGCGGGCAAAACCCGCCAGGCGATGGAGTTCGGCTTTGGTGAGGCAGGCGGCAATCAGCAAAACGGCGTCGGCACCTATACTGCGAGCCTCCAGAATCTGGTACTCGTCAATCACAAAATCCTTGCGCAGGATTGGGCAAAAGTTGAACTTCCGCGCCGTCGTTAAATCGGCATTTTGGCCGCCAAAAAAGTGCGTATCAGTCAGGATGGACAGAGCCGAAGCACCCGCTTGCATGTAACCGATACTCACTTCCTCCACACTGGCGTAAAGGTTGATATCCCCCTTGGACGGGCTACGCCTTTTGAATTCCGCAATGATGCCACTTTTGTCCGGGCGCCGCAAATAGGCACTCAAACTCACGGTGGGGGTATTAAAATAGATGCTGTCTTCGAGCAACTTCACCGGAATGCGTTCCTTGCGTTCGGCCACTTCCTGGTATTTATGGGCAATGATTTTTGCTAGTATATCCATAATTGTTTTTGTCAAAGAAGCTTAATTGTTAATCAACTGGTGTAATACATTCCTGGCCCGGCCACTTTCAATACTCGCCTTGGCTTCTGCTACGCAATCCAGGAGGCTTTTTTCCGGGCACAAGGTGTGAATGGCCAAACCCGCATTCGCGCAAACGACCGTTTGCTGGGCGGGAGTAGCTTCGTTATTTAACACATTCAGAAAGATCTCCCTGGCGGCCTGGGCATCTTCCCCGCCGTACAGGCTGGTGGGTGCCAGTGGTTGAAAACCAAAACTATGGGGGTACAACATTTGTTCGCCCCTGGAATGATGAACTTTAGCAGGCCCCGTAAGGCTGATTTCATCGTAACCGTCGAGGGCAAAAACAATGGTATACTGCCGACCCGATTGCTGCATAATGTAGTGGTACAAGCGGGATAACTCCAGGGAAAAAGTACCAAAAAGTTGGTGCGTAGGTTGGATGGGATTGACCAGCGGCCCCAGCATATTGAAAAAAGTCTTCATACCCAACTGCTTGCGGACGGGAACGACGGCCTTCAGCGCCGGATGAAAAAGTGGCGCGTGCAGGAAGCAAATATTGGCTTTGTCCAGCTGTCGGCGTAAAATGTCGGCGTCATTGGTGAACTGATAACCCAGGGCAATCAGCACATCCGATGAACCTACCGCTGACGAAACACCGTAACTGCCGTGCTTACTCACTTTGTAGCCTGCGCCCGCCACCACCACGGCCGCAGTAGTGGAAATATTGAACGTGTTTTTACCATCTCCACCCGTACCGACAATGTCAATAGTGGTTTGACCATCGATATCCAGGGGGACGGCGAGTTCCAGCAACGCATCACGGAAACCCTCGAGTTCTTCGATACTAATAGCCCGGAGCTGAAAGACCGTTACAAAACTGGCCACCTCTACGTCATTGTAGGCTCCGGTAGCAATGCCTAAGAGCACCTGGCGTGCCATTTCCCGATCCAGGGTTTGGTGCTGGAAGAGTTGTTGCAGGATCGCTTTCATATTTTTACGGCCATTTTATCTTCCACGTAAGTAAAAAAGTTGCGCAACATGCGGTAGCCTGCTGGTGTCATGATACTCTCCGGATGAAACTGCACACCAAAAACGGAATAATGCTGGTGCTGGATAGCCATGATCTCGCCGTGGTCGTCGTGAGCAGTAACGATAAACGCCGCCGGTAGGGTATCTTTTTTGATGACCCAACTGTGGTAGCGGCCTGCCTGGAAGGTGTCACCTATACCCTGGAACAACACCGAATCAGGATGACTGCATTGCATGGTGGTTTCAATGCCGTGGTAAACGGCCGTGAGGTTCTCCAGTTGCGCACCGAAAGCTTCGCCAATGGCCTGGTGCCCCAGGCAAACCCCCAGGATGAATTTATCAGCAGCGTATCGCTTGATCAGGGCCGGCATAATGCCCGCCTCCTCCGGCAGGCCGGGGCCGGGCGACAGGACGATTACGTCATAGTCGGCAACCGCCTCCAGGCTGATGGCATCGTTGCGAAAGACGCTTACATCCGAACCTAGAATCTCCTGAATGTATTGCACGAGGTTATAAGTAAAGGAATCGTAATTATCAAGAATCAGAACTTTCATGAGTGACTGTTTAGGACGGATTAGCAGCCGGTTTTTTAACGCGCTACCGTTCGATGGTTTAACTCGCTGCGGTCAATAATGTTCAAAAAAGGTTGCCCGGTTGAAGGGCTGGGCGCCAACGCCGCTTAGCCCAGCCGCTCTGCTTCCAGCAAGGCTTTTTTCAAGGCACCCAGTTTGTTGTTGACTTCCTGCAATTCTTTCTCCTCTTCACTGGTCACGACTACCCCGGCACCAGCCTGGTAGAAAAGCGTATTGTCCTGGCTGAGGAAAGACCGGATAACGATAGCCTGGTTCATCTCACCATTAAAGTCGATGTAGCCCAGGGCACCACCGTAGAACGCCCGGTTTTGGTTTTCGTACTGGTTAATCAACTCAATGGCTTTGTACTTGGGCGCTCCCGATAGGGTACCTGCCGGAAAAGTATCGCCAAAAATGCGAATCGGGTTGCTGTCGGCGTCCAAATCCCCGGTGACCCTCGATACCAGGTGGATAACGTGGCTGTAGTAGTGTATATCTTTCAGTTCCTTTACCTGCACGTTGCGGGCGTGGCGGCCCAGGTCATTGCGGGCCAGATCGACCAGCATAATGTGCTCGGCATTTTCCTTGGGGTCTACTTGCAAGGCTTCGGCAGCCAGGACATCTTCTTCCGTGTTTCCCGTGCGCCGATAAGTACCCGCAATGGGATTCAACGTAGCCACCCCTTTGCGAATGACCATCTGGGCTTCGGGCGAAGACCCAAAAATGCGGTAATCGCCATAGTCGAAATAGAAGAGGTACGGCGAAGGGTTAACCGATCGCAATACCCGGTACACCTGGAATTCATCGCCTTCGAAAGCCTGTTGGAACTGCCGGCTAAAAACGATCTGGAAAACATCGCCACGTTGACAATGCATTTTACCTATGCGCACCAGGTTGCGGAATTCTTCGTCGGTCAGGTTGCTGGTTTCCTCGCCCCGCACCCGGAAAGGATGTACCCGGAAGTGGGGGTTCTCAATGCGGGTTTGTAGTTCCTCCAGGCGGCTTTCTTCCCCTGGCAGGAGGTTTTCCAGCAGGTAGAGTTCGTCCTTGTAATGGTTGATGGCAATGATGAAACGATACAGGTGGTAGCGCAGGTCAGGCAGATCGAAGCGGCGTTTGTCCTGGTCGAAATGCAGGGTATCAAAATATTGCACCCCATCGAAGCCCGTATGGCCAAACAAGCCGTTGAATTCCCGGAAAGGCGCGTCGCCCTGGGGTTCAAACCGCCGAAGGAAGGCGCGTAAGGCATCCGGAACCGTCTGGGTATCTACCAATCTCGTAACTTCCGTATCCTCCCCCGGAACCTGGGTTCGCACCCGGCCATTCTTCACCTGGAAGCTGGCCAGGGTGTCGAGGCCCAGGAAACTGAAGCACTCTTCTTTGTTGCTGATGTCATTGCTTTCCAGCAACACCGGATCGGTATAATGGTCGCGCAGGCGCAGGTACAGCGAGACAGGGGTGTACGTATCAGCCAGCAGGCGACGGACTTCTACCCGTAAGGGGATTTGAGTTGTTGTTGTCATAACAATGGTCTAAAACGAAAATCGGCTTGCCGAGTGAACGACAAGCCGATTTTGTGTTGTACTAAATACACGGGCAGTCACCTCACTCAGTTGTTGAATGATTAGCCCACCACCAGTTATTTGAAATACAACAATTCATAATAATAATTATTCGATCGTCAAAGATAGGCCGCTATATTCGACATCTGCAAGGCAATGCGCCTTTTTTTTAAATATTCTTTCGCTCCGCACCTGACCACGACAACGTAGGCCCTACCTTTTCTAACGCTTAAATTTATGTTGAATGAAACATTTGTTCCTTTTCTTAGGAGGATTTCTCCCTTTTTTGCTACTTGGACAACCGACTGTGGATGGTGATTTGTCGGATGGGCAGTACACCATTTTAGCCACCGCTAGTAGGGATGGCTTTGGCCTTGACAATGAATTGGGCGTAATCAAGTACTACGCCAATGGCAGTGACATTTACCTGGGAATCAGTGGAAAATTGAATGACAATAATAATATCGTCTTATTTTTCAATTTTTCCGACTATAACGGCAGGCCTGCCGGAACAGCATTGGATCCCTTAGGAAATTATGAAGGATTCCAAGGGGTATTCAACAAAGTAGGAGGCAGTGGTTTAGATTTGGCCAAAATGGACATGGAGGTCGATTTTGCGCTGGCATTTAACGAAGGAGGTGGCAGTAGCGACTTTTATGTGGATGCGGCCCGCTACGGCACCAATGACATCCTCAACACCCAATATGTTGGAACAACAGGTAATCAAACGGGGATTTCCACTACTCTACCCCCGACTGGAGGCCGGTATCTACTGGCTACAAATCGCTACCGACAGTGGGCTATTGGATCAGCAGCAGCTGTTTTTGCACTAGGCTGACCAACAACTGATATCGGTCAAAGTTTGTTGTTACTACTGAGATAACAGTATTTCTGGCAGTCTCTTTTAGTAACCAATACCTCTAAAAAGCCCCTACCTGTAATTTTCTTACATCGTTCGCTCAATTCTTCGTATTTTTGCACCCGCAAAATCGGCTCTAATGATCACGCTCAGCGATATTTATATTCAATACGGCAACCGCATCCTTCTGGATCACATCACTTTCGTCATTGGCGACAAGGATAAGGTGGGCCTTGTAGGCCGCAACGGTGCGGGAAAATCCACCCTCCTCAAAATCATTTCGGGCAACCAACGCGCCGACGAAGGCAATATCAGCATGCCTTCGGGCAGCACCATTGGCTTTTTGCACCAGGAAATGAACATTCCCAAGGGAAAGACCGTCATGGAAGAAACCCTGACGGCATTTTCCGAAGTGCGCGATATTGAGCAGCGCCTGGCTCAAATCCACGTCGACATGGAAACGCGCACCGACTACGAAAGTGACTCCTACCACAAGCTGATCGAAGATTTTTCCCACTACAATGATCGTTTCCTCCTCCTGGGTGGCGATCGCATGGAGGCCGAAGCCGAGACCGTTCTTAAGGGTCTGGGCTTTGCACAAGGCGACTTTTCGCGGCTCACCGATGAATTTAGCGGAGGCTGGCAAATGCGGATCGAACTGGCCAAGATGCTGCTGGCCAAACCCGATTACCTGCTCCTGGACGAACCGACCAACCACCTGGACATCGAGTCCATCATCTGGTTAGAGAACTTCCTGGCACCGTATCCGGGCGCCGTCGTGCTGATTTCGCACGATAAGCAGTTTCTCGACAATGTGACCAACCGCACGGTTGAGGTGGAGTTGGGCAAGGTTTTTGACTACAAAGCGCCCTATTCCAAATACCTGGAACTGCGGTCCGAACGCCGCGAAAAACTGGAGTCTTCTTTTGTCAACCAGCAAAAAGTCATCGCCCAGCGCGAAAAGACCATCAACCGGTTTATGGCGAAAGCCACCAAAACCAAGCTGGCCCAGTCGATGCAAAAGCAGCTCAACAAGATGGATCGCATCGAGCTGGACGAAGCCGACACCAAGGCCATGCGCATTCAATTTCCACCGGCACCCCGTTCGGGAGAAATTATCGTCGACGCCAAAGGAGTCAGCAAAATTTACGGCAAACTAGGTGTCCTCAAAGATATCGAGCTTAAACTCGACCGCGGTGACCGGGTTGCTTTTGTAGGCCAAAACGGACAGGGAAAAACAACGCTGGCCAAAATCCTGATCAACCAGATTACCGCTACCGGCGGCGAGGTGAAGCTGGGCCACAATGCTAAAATCGGCTACTACGCCCAGAACCAGGCGGAAGTACTGACCTCGGACATGACCTTGCTGGAAACCCTGGAAGATGGCTGCCCTGCCGAAATGCGCCCTCGGCTGCGCAATATCCTGGGGGCTTTTTTATTCAGTGGGGAAGATGCCGACAAGAAAGTATCCGTGCTTTCGGGTGGCGAACGGGCACGTCTGGCTATGGCCGCCCTGTTGTTGCACCCCTTCAACCTGCTCGTGCTGGACGAACCGACCAACCACCTGGACATCATCTCCAAAGACGTGTTGAAACAAGCCCTCCTGGAATACGATGGCACCCTTATTGTGGTCAGTCACGACCGGGAATTTTTGACCGGTCTCACCGATCGCACCATTGAATTCCGCGATCAAAAACTCTACGACCACCTGGGGGATGTCAACTTCTTCCTGGAAAAACGGCAGATGGACAATATGCGGGAGGTAGAATTGAGTAAATCCAATAACTTTCAGCAACAGCAAGCCGTAGCCGTTGCCCCGAAGGTGGAATTGTCCTACGAAGAACGCAAGAACCTTACCCGCGCCATATCCAATGCCGAAAAAAAGGTGGAACGCCTGGAGGAAGACATCGCCAAATTGGAAACCATCATGGCCGATCCGGCGTTTTATATGAGTCCTACGGCCGAAAAAACCATGAGCCAGCACCGCGATAAACAAGCGGCGTTGGAAATCGCCATGGAGGAATGGGAGGCTGCCCAAATGACGTTGGAGGAAGCGGAATAAGGCGCTGTTTCACCCAGGTGATGAATAGCAGAAGCAACAGCCGCTCCGCTTAAAACCAGCATTTAAACCGGCATTACCCCGCACGAATTATGCAAAGCTACCTGGCTGCTACCTACTTCTTCGACTTCGAACACGCTCCCATTCAGGCGATCATCGCCGAATTTCAAACCAGCCAGCTGACGGAACAGGAAAAGGCCGTGCAACTTTACACTAAGATTCGCGACGGCTGGCGCTACGACCCCTATACTTTAAGTACGCATCCGGAGCCCTACCGGGCCAGCAACATTGCCCAGCGTACCAGCGCCCATTGTATCTACAAAGCGATATTGCTGATTGCCGGGCTGCGGGCGCTCGGCATTCCGGCCCGGTTGCACCTGGCCAAAGTCAAGAACCACCTGGCGGTTGAGCAGCTGACGGAAAAGCTGGGCACCAATGAACTGAGCCCCCACGCCATGGTCGACATCTTGCTCAATGGCAAATGGTTAAAAGTCTCTCCGGCCTTCAATAGCGAGCTCTGCCAATACTGTGGGGTAGCCCCCCTGGATTTCGACGGGGAGCACGATTCCATCTTTCAGCAGTTCACGACCGATGGCCTGGCCTTTATGGAATACCTGGAAGATTACGGCCATTTTGCCGATGTCCCGCTCGATTTCATCACCAAAAACTGGGAAGACAACTACGGCGACATGGGGAGCCGCATACCGGTAGGCGAACAGGAGTTTCGCTTAGTTTCACCCCCACCTTCCCATCTCTAGTCCTGCTGTCGCGTCCATTTGGGTGGACGTTTCTCCGCAAAGGCGCGGGCTCCTTCAAAGAAGTCATCACTGTTCAGTAAGTTGTCGAAAATAGTATGAGACAAGGTTACCGCTTCGTCGGTACTGGCCAGATGGCTCGTAGCATTCAACAGTTCCAGCGTACTCCTGATCGCTACCGGCGAAGCCTGGGCAATTAGCTGTGCCAGTGCGTCGGCTTTGTCCAGGAGTTGGTCGGCAGGCACCGCGTAGTTGATCAGCCCCCGTGCCAGTGCTTGCTCGCAGGTAATGGGCTGCCCGGTGAGCAACATTTCCATGGCCGCCTTACGGCCGATCTGCCGGGTTAGTCGCTGCACTCCTCCTGCACCGGCAAAGAGGCCTATTTTTACTTCGGGTAAACCGAAAACGGCGTGGTCTGCCGCCACGATAATATCCGTTGCCATGGCAATTTCCAAACCACCACCCAGCGCCGATCCATTGACCGCAGCAATAATGGGCTTGACTCTATTGACCCTGCTGGTAATACCCGCAAACCCCGTTTGGGGCACCCAAATCGGATTGCCCGCAGCCATGTACTTGAGGTCGTTGCCCGCCGAAAAGGAGTCGCTGCCCGCACCCGTAAGAATAGCTACCCGCAGGGAATCGTCTGCTTCGTAGGCATTAAATACGCCTTCCAGTTCTTCGTTAGCCGGCGGGCTCAGCGCATTGCGCACCTCGGGGCGGTTGATCGTGACGGTCAGGATCCAGCCACTCCGTTGAACGGTGCAAAAATTGTATTTTTCTTTAAACGTACGGACAGGAACGGGGCGGTAACGCGCCAGGTGATCCGGCGAAAAGGCGAATCGATTGCCTTTGGGATCGGCTTCCACGTAGATCGTTGCCCCCAGTTGGTCGCCTTGCGCTACGGCTTGCGCGGTTTCGGTATCGCTCATCGGCGTCGTCGCGTAAAAACGCTGGTTGTTGTGGGTCAACCGACCGGCGATGATGACCTTCACCGGAAAGCCCTGAAAATAATGGGCCGTGTAGGTTTCTAGAATGGCCTCCCCCTGCGGTTGTGGATCGATCCCGAATGGGCTGTCGCGGTCAACGATGGCCTGCCAGGGTTGGCTGTCTTGTGGTTGCCATTCCTGCGGTGGCGGCGTTGTCGAATAGATTCCCGCTGCGTGTTTGGACATCCATCCCCCATTGGCGTAAACCAAGCCAAAGCTGCCGCGATCCAGGCGCAACGTTTCCACCAGGGCAGCAATGCCGTGCATGGTGTAGTTATTACCTGGTCCGCCAAAGAAAGGCAGTCCCCCGGTTTGGGTTAGCGGCCGTGGATCATCTTCCGGAATGTCCAGAATCGTCCGGGCTTCGCTCACGACAATGGGAAAGCAGCTGTAAATATCGAAGTGGCGAATGTCCTTTGCCGTCTTTTCGGCGTTGGCCAAAGCGCCCAACAACGACTGTTGCATAGCCGTGGAATGCCCCAACTGTGGGCGTTCGAGCAGCACGCGGTCGCTGACGTTGGCGTAGCCGTGCAGGTACACCCAGTTGCCGGGAGGAATACCCCATTCTGTCGCTTTGCCCACCGTCGTCATTAAAACCGCCGCTCCCTGGTTGACCCGGTCTTTGGCCATGAGCAGTTTGGTGTAGGGTGCCACGATTAAGGGGTTCTTCGCCGCAGGTGTAGCCAGCGTTTCGGCCGTATAAACCTGTTGATCAACAGCGTAAGGATTACCAGCAGCTACTTCACTGAAAGGACTCAGACAGCGTCCCATGGCAGCCGTATAAGTAGCCAGATCCTGTTGTAAGTCTGCCCGCCGGGCATTTTCCATCAACCCGTAATACTGCATGGGCAAGACCAATTGGTGGATAAATTCGGTTTGGGTGATCAGCCGGCCAGCGCTGATTCCGCGGTCTTCCAATTGGCCAGCTACCGTTTCGCTCCAATTGAGCGTGACCCCGGCCTTGGTCGCGGCTTTGGTGTTGGCAATAGCCTCCCCACCGGTTAATAAAACCAGCTCACAGGTTCCCTGGGCTAGCTTTTCAGCAAATTCAGCAACCAGCTTTTGGGGGGAGTCGCCACCCACACAATCGTAGATGGCGCGTTCCGGCTGGGCACCAATCCGCAGGCCAACCGAACGGGGGAAATTATTGGTACTTCCGAATGGAGATTGCCAGGTCGGCGACGAATCGGCAAAAGTGCGGACGGCCGCGATGGTATCGATCTGGCTGGCCAGGTGCATACCGCCGGCGTCTTCCAACGCCCGCCGGGCTGCTGCTGCTGCCAAATCTACTGCCGAGGGGGCAGCTTCCAGATCGTCAGGAACCCCAGCAGACGCCTGACCGACGCCTATAATTATGGGGGTATGGGGTGCTATTGCTGGCATCTCTTTCGGAATTACTTTTTACAAAATACGTCTACCCTTTCTTACGGACCTCACGGATCAACCCTTCCTGAACGACAGATGCGACCAATTTGCCTTCCTGGTTGAAAATATTACCCCGGGTGAAGCCCCGGGAATTGGAAGCACTCGGGCTATCCAGCGCGTACAACAACCAGTCGTCAATGCGGAAATCGCGGTGAAACCACATGGCGTGGTCCAGGCTGGCCAGAAACAAGGTAGAATAATCAGCAGTTTGCAAGTGAGGCAGCACGGCGGTTCCCAACAGGTTGTAATCGGAGGCGTAAGCCAGAATCTGTTGCTGCATAGGCAAATCCAGGGTAACTTCCTCCTTGGCTTTTATCCACACGTGCCGGTAAGGTTGGGTGACATTGGGATTGGCAGGGTCGAACTTTTCCACGGGCCGAAACTCCAGCGCATTGGGGTGAATGATCGTCAGCCGTCGGTACAGATCGGGATGATCGGCCTCCAAACTCTTCGCTTGTTCATAGTCGGGCAGCAACACCTCGGGTGGCAGCACATTGGGCATGGTAATCTGGTGATCGAAGCCATCCTGCCGAACCTGAAAAGAAGCCGCCAGGATAAAGATTACCTGGTCGTTTTGCCGGGCGACCACGCGCCGGGTGGTAAAACTTCCGCCATCGCGGATGATATCGACATCGTAAATCACCGGAAGGTCAATATCTCCGGTAAGGATGAAGTACCCATGTAGCGAATGGGCAAAGCGGTCGGCCGGAACGGTTTGATAGGCAGCGTGCAGCGCCTGTCCGAGCGCCTGCCCCCCAAAGACCCGGCGCCACGGCGTTTGGTAATTCATGCCCTGGTAGCGGCCTTCGCCAATCTGTTCCAAGGTCAGCAACTCGATTAATTCCTTGACTGTTTTCATGGTGGCTCCGTTCTTTTCTACTATCCCGGCAAGCGGGAATCCCGAAATAACAAAAATCCTGGCTCAATGGGTTACTAATTTGCTTTTTTCCTACCTCCCACCTCCGATTTCCCACCTCCCTCCTCCGATTTCCGACTTCACACCTCCGACTTCCCACTTCGAGCACCTCCGACTTCCCACCTCCAACTTCCCACTTCGAGCACCTCCGACTTCCCACCTCCGACTTCCCACTTCGAGCACCTCCCCCTGTAACTCATTTGTAACTACCCGTTCCTAAATTTGTCCTATCAACATTAAATAATTTATCTCAAAAATATTTTACCATGGCTAACAAGACTGCAAAGCAAACGACTGAGAAAGCAGAACTGAACCAAAAACTGGAACAGCTCAAGACCACCGCCAAGACCCTGAACAGCCAACTTCGCGAAGTTGCTACGGAAGTAGTAGACACCGTTGTGGAAAACAGCAAGCAGATGGCAGAAGAAACAACTACCCGGGTAAAGACATTGGTAGAGAAAGCATCTGTTGAAAACAGCATCAAGACCGTCAAGACTACTGCGAAAAGCATCAATGACTACACGTTGGAAGTAGCAGAAGATATCGTAGCCGGTACCCTGGAAGCTGGAAAAAGCTGGCAAGGTGTGGGTGAAAAAGCCCTCAAAGGCACCCTGAAGCTGGCCAACAAGCAGCAGGAAATCCTGTTCACGGCACTGGAAGAAGTAAAAGGTCAGGTGGTAGACGGCGCCAAGCGCGTACGCACGCTGGTGACCGGCAACAACAACTAAGCAGCGTGGCCTGCTGGTCATTTTTTTGACCCACCATATACCAAGAGAGGCATTTCCGCAAGGAGATGCCTTTTTTGGTAATACTTAGTAATTTGACGAAAATAACTAATCCCCTATTTTTGTCCCGTCTCTTATTATCTTTAGGGATATAAAAACAGATGCATGGCACACCACAAAACCGAAACGGCTTCTTTTCTCTTGCGCTTCACCCAGAAGGTTTTCCAGGACGATGAAGGTGAACACGAGGTACAATGGCGCGGTAGCGTAAGTCACGTGCAGGGAGGAGATGAACAACGCTTTTCCAACTTCGACGAAGCCACCCTGTTCATTCAGAATAAGCTAACAGAACTGACCCTTCAGGCCATCGAAGACAAGTCGCCCGAAGAGCAAAAAGGCATCCTCGCCAAAAGCTTTAACCTTTGGAAGAAGGTGGCTTTAGATGGCCCCAAACTGGTGCGGGAGACCATCAAGGATCCCATGAAGCAGGTCGCACAAATCCAACACCAAATTTCCCAGGTCGGCGATTCCATCGGCAAGCGAATCGAAGACAAAATAGGCCAGGTCGTGGAAATCGACGACTGGCGCGGCGCCTCCAAAACGGATCTTAAGCACCTGATGGATGCCATAGAAAAAATGTCGGATCAAATAGCGACCTTGAACAACAAGGTAGATAAGCTTAAAAAATAACCGGATCACGAACATGACCGTATCCGCCAACCACCTTGCCGACCTCTTGGCACAACGTGAACACCGGGCGCTCCAGGTACAAACCCTGGGCGGGTTTCGCGTATGGTGCGACGGCGTAGAATTATCGGATAAAGACTGGGGGCGGGACAAGACCATCCAATTGTTACAGTTTCTGGTAACCGCCAGCGACCGCCGGGCCCTCCACAAAGAGCAGATTATCGACCGCCTTTGGGGCGAAGAAGGCGATAGCAAAGCTGGTGATCAAAATTTCAAAGTTGCGCTCCACGGCATCAACAAAGCCCTGGAACCTAACCGCAAAAACCGGGCAGAATCGCGTTTCATCCACCGGCAGGGGCTCAGCTACCAGTTGAACCTCGATGAGACCTGGATCGATGCCCGCGAACT
>Ga0208544_10000430_pt1 | contig 33054 bp, 34 predicted proteins | sample DEB08_DNA_9_FD_184526 | JGI IMG/M metagenome (GOLD analysis project Ga0208544, IMG submission 184526) | Aqueous microbial communities from the Delaware River and Bay under freshwater to marine salinity gradient to study organic matter... | ecosystem: Environmental > Aquatic > Marine > Coastal ... | reverse complement strand
GGAATTTCGTTTCTACAGACAGAGTCAGAGCTACGCTCTTTTGGATTTTTTAGGGGCATCGCCCCGTCCCCGTCTGTAGATTTATTCGATTTCCTTCATTTTCCTAAGGAGCATCGCTCCGACACCATCTTTTACCATTTGCCCATCTGTGTAGATACCGTAGATTCTAAAAATTTAGCAAATCGGGAGTTCTCGGGCTAGAAGCCCAAGCTACTTTTTACTAATCCCAACGCATATTTCTCATTTTCCCACCCGACTAAAGATACTTTCCCAAGACCTTTTTCATACAAAAACCAATCTTGAATAATCTGCTTTTCTCCAGCATTTTTGGTAATAAAATCACTAAAATTAGTGGTATTGGATAATTGGTGAATCGTATCTAAAGGAGAAGCAATAATGATTTGTCTGGCTTGTCCCTTTTCTTCTAGCATTAAGGTAGCTATCGGTCTAACGGATAATTGCGTACCATTTTTCAATTGTTCTGCTATTACTAATACTTCTGTAGACTCATTTAAATATGCTAAATTTCCTGGTAAAGGTAAAAAAGAATGATTTAAGGTGGTACCTGCGGAATTGCTAATTTCTACGGAAAAAGCTTCTGGAATATGGCTATAATCAACTGGCGTTGGTTTATTTTCACAAGCAAAAAGTGAATAAATTGACAATAGGTAAATCGGTAAGTATTTCATTAAGTAGATGCCTTTTTGTAAAAAATCGAGAATTTATAGACTTGTTGGTCGCTGCAAAACTACAATATTTAGCCTAGTCTAAATACAGAATTTATACGCCAATTTTAGCAGGCAATAAAAATATCCGATTATCCGTCGTTAATTCATTGATTCTCAAATCTTTTAAAGGCGCATATTCTTTGGAGTTCATAAAATTTAAGGCGAGTGCTCTGGAAGGAAATTTTAACAAAACAGTCCAATTTCCAAATGATGGTCCTTCTAACGTTTCCGCCTCTTTATTAGCAGCAATGACTCGCCCTTTAAATTTCTTAATCACCCCTATAAATGGTGCGCCGTATTGGGTGAAATAGGCATCGTACTCTTTGATAGCTATTTGGGCTACTATGTAAACTTCTTCGCTCATAAATTTCTTGGTAATTTGGTAATAAAAAATACGCTTGAATACGTAGCCAGATAAAAGGTTGATAATGTTTCTTATCCGTATCCCTCCATTATCATTTTTTAACGGTGTGTTTTTTTATTTTAAGGTAGCTTGGGCTTTTAGCCCGAGAACTCCCGACTTGCTAAATTTTCAAATTTAGTAAATCTATTTTGGGATAAAAATCAAGAATTTAGATTTATAACTCTTGGAGATTTAGCAAATCGTCTACAGTTACGGCTGATACCAAATAGGCGAACTCCAAGCCCGTTCCTGTATAGTCGCAGGTACTTCTATCGGTAAATCTACGCCCAAAGTTGCCGCATCATAAGTCGTCCATCGAGGTGTTGGAATCTCCAATACCCGAAGGTAATAAAATGCAGGTAAACTCGCATCAAATTCGGGGTCTTCCCAAATCGTTTGAAGCCTTATCGCGCCAATGTCATTCGAATAAGTGGCATTGCTCACATCTACTGTATTTCCAACGGATGGAAGTTGCCCATCAGCCGCTTGCACTCGATTATCAGACCATGCGACATTGAATATTTTTTCTTGGGTTTCTCCATTTTTATCCACCCAGCCTTTGATGACTTGAATACGGTCTAAATTCGCTCCTTCTCCATCTTTTATGGCATTAATCAAAAAAGAAGGGGCTTTTTGTGAATTAGTAGAGATACTTCTTAAATCTCCACCCATCGGCACCCCTAATTCATAAGCTAGTGAATCCCAATTATTTTGCTCAAAATTCAAGGTATCAAAATCCCAACTAGCAAAAAATCGAACTTTAATTCTAGGTCCAGAGGTAGCAAAAACTTCTTTGCGCTGAAAGGCTTCAAAAATAGCTTCTCTCGTATTTTCTTTTGCCCAAACGCCCGCTACTCCACCAACTGACCCTTTCCGAATGCGCTCGCCTGACTTCATATCACTCATTCTAATTTCGGGAGTCGGGTCTTGAAACCCTGATTTTCCTATATTATTATCTTCTTCGATGTTACTTGCGCCATTATGACAATCGGTGCTACCAATTACCCCAAATTTAAAAGGATTCCCGCCTATTTCTTGTGCAATAGACAAGCCATCTTTAAAAGCTTCTCTGACAAAACTTCCTTTGGTTTGACTTTCTACTCGGGGTACACTTCTACCCAAAGTATACTGATACACCTCAAAATCAGCAAATTCATCATTCGGTGATAAGGCTGGATGTACCATAGATTGCCCCTTAATTTGGGCTACTTCCATAACTGGTTCATTACGCATTCTAGATTCGGTATACGCTACATCCATCTTATCACCATCATTAGTAGTTGGAGCAAACATTTTTCCATCACTAATATTCGCATTATGCGGAATTGCCATTAATTCAATCCCTTTGGTTCGTTGCAACTCCATCCATTCCCAAAGGTCTTCTGGATTTTGAGAATCAAAGGAAGAAAACGGCATACCCGATACTTTTCCTCCTTTAAAAATGACGTTTCTATGCATATTTCTAGCATACTGTGGCCAAGTAAAATAGGCTGCAGGAGAAGACGTCCATTCGTAGGCAGGAAAAGTCGTGAATTTTCCTGGTTCGTAATGTCTATCTGCCGACTCTACATTCTTGACCCAAGTAGTTTGAATAATATCTCTTTTGATTAATTCTTTATATGGCCAATTTGTAGCCATACTAAATCCTATTTTCCCAAAAGCCTTTTTAGAGACAGCGGGGTCTGGGTCATTGATGCTTTTTGCAATATCCAATTCAGATAAGGGATTATTTTTATCTTTCATCTGCATCATGACGCCCAAATATTCAGAGTGGTCGGTAACTGCCATAAAATCCAATGGTCTTTGCAACTGAATGGGTTGCCCAGAAACGTGTGGAATCGCTTCTCCTTTTCCAAAGCGATAAGCATCATCTGGCGTTGTTCGTACATTATAAATAAAGGCATCAAAAGACCAACTTGTATGGATGTGAAAATCTCCGAAATAGGCATTTTTTGCTTCGTTATAATCAGCCGTTTTTTCGGTATTTATTTTTGTAGTTAACGGTTCAATGCCTTGAAAATCAGTTTTATCGGAACAGTTAGTAAATAGAAAAATAGCAAAAATTATAGATAGGTGGTTTTTCATTTTATTGATAAAATCAGTTAGGAGAATGAAAGGATTTTCAAAGTAATTATTTGGTAGAAAATGGGTTAAGTAAGTACTAGGACACAAATAATCGGCACTTGGTAAAGAAGGGATATAAGTTGATGAGGTTATGAGATTAATAAGATAAGATAGTCCGTTTAGCATAATTCCTACTCATTACCTCATCATCTTATCTACTCATTACCTCAAAAAATGACGACTAATTTTGTCTCCCTACTTACTTAGTCATAAAGTAAGAAAATAAAATAGAAAATTCCCTAAAAAAGTGTATTTTTAAGACTAATTCTACCAAAAAATTATGGGGTAATGAATCTGGATAAATGAATAATACAAAAACGAAAATACTTACCGCAGCGCTTCATTTGTTTAATCAACATGGTTTGGTCAATGTTCGATTACAGCAAATTGCCGATGAAGTGGGCATAAGTGTTGGTAATTTGGCGTATCATTATTACAGCAAAGAAGCGATTGTTAAAGCTATTGACCAAGAATTATCCAATGAAATTATTCCTTTTATCTCCAAAGACCGCTTGTTTTTATCCTTAATGGATTTTGACAATCATCTAGCTCGTTTTTATCATTTATTGAGAAATTATTCTTTTTATTTTATTGATTTACTAGAATTAAAAAGAGCCTATCCTAAATTATATAAAAAACAGGATAACTATATTCAACAAATTACCCAACAAATAGAAAATTGGTTTACCACTAATATTCAGAGAGGATTAATACTTCCTGCTATTCGCCCTAAACATTATAAAATAATTGCCCATACGATTTGGATGATTATTACTTTTTGGTTGACGCAACCGATTGATAAAGGATTGCCAGAAGAAAGAGAACGAGTTTTTAAAGAAGTAGTTTGGAGTCAAATTCTTCCTTATTTAACAGAAACAGGTCGATTGGAATTTGATTTGATGATAGAGCGATTATTGGATTCGTATACACCTTAAATTGATATGAAAGCTACAAAAGTAAAAATAATTCAATCAGCCATTCGATTATTTAATAAACAAGGTATATCGAATGTACGCTTACAGCAAATAGCAGATGAAGCAGACATTAGCGTAGGCAATTTGGCCTATCATTTTGCTAATAAAAGAGCCATCATTCGTCGAATTGACCAAGAATTAGACAACATTATTGCACCTATTTTACTCAATGACCATGCTTTTCCCCATTTAATTGATTTTGACAATCAGCTTTCTAGTTATTATGCTTTATTAAAGCAATATGCTTTTTATTTTTTGGATTTATTAGAATTTGAACGGGCTTATCCTGTGCTCCATATAAAAAGAAAAAAGTATATCCAACAGATGATACAGCAAATTGAATTATGGATTCGGCAACATGAAAAAAAAGGTACTTTTAACGCAGAAATCCAAGCCAATCAATATAAAATTACTGCTCATACGATTTGGATGATTATCACTTTTTGGATGACCCAACAAAAAGTTAGTGGATTGAAATTGGGCAGCGAAGAGGCATTCAAAGAAGCAGTCTGGAATCAACTCTTACCCGTTTTTACACCCGTCGGTTTAATGGAATATGAAGCGATCATATTACCCCAATTAAAATTAGTGAATCTGCCTGATTTTTATTAATTTACACTCGGTTTTAATACTAAATTAGACTACTATTCAAAAAGAGGTCAGAGGTCAAACCGAAAAATTACATTTTTCTGTCAGAAGCCAGACTACACCTGCACAAAAAATTGATAGCCAGTTCTTTAGATAAAATTACTCTGACTTCTGACAGTCAATAAAATTGACGGTCTGATTTCTTACTTCTAAAAATGCATAGTAGCCTAATACTAAATTTTGAATGAATGAATTTTGAATTAAATAGCTATCAATTTTTAGTTTTATTAAAAAAATGCCTTCAACATTAATAGCTTATGTGTTTAGCAATTCCTGGAAAAATAACCACCATAGAAGATACCATTGAAAGTGTCTTTAAAATTGGAAGGGTGTCCTTTGGTGGCATTACCAAAAAGATAAATTTAAGTTTAGTCCCAGAGGCAGAAATTGGGGATTATGTCTTGGTGCATGTTGGTGTGGCCATGAGTATCGTGGATGAAGAAGAAGCGAAAAGAACGATGAATTTCTTGCAAGGGATGGGTGAATTGGATGAACTATTAGAGTGAGTTTAGAATCTAAACTAAAAAAGTAAAAATTATCTGTGTCCCTTTATTAATCCGTGGTAGTCATTTTATACCACAGATTAATAAAGGGACACAGATATAAAAGAAAATAGTAATTTAAATTTATCACATTTATTTTTGTGGCAATTGGTTACTAATTATTAAACATAAAGGACAAACTACACACTCAGGAATAAAATACTATAGAAATCCTGTAAATCAAGTAAAATCCTGTCATCCTGTAAATTTTTATGAAAATAGCAATAGCTGGAAAAGGAGGCGTTGGCAAAACCACCATTAGTGGCACCCTCTGTCGTGTTTTAGGACAAATCGGTAATAAAGTATTAGCCATCGATGGCGACCCCAACCCCAATTTATCAACCGTATTAGGTATTGATAAAGACGCTACTCCACCACCCCGATTAAGCACCGATATTATTGAACGAGTAGAGGAAGGAGAAAAAAGTTGGCGTTTTCAGGTTAAAATGCCCTTTGATGAAATATTGGGCACTTATGGGCAAAATGCGCCTGATAACATTACCCTTTTGATGGTCGGTGCGCCAGAAAAAGCAGGAACAGGTTGTATGTGCGGTTCACATACGGTGGTAAGAGAATTGATTCATTCTGCTTTGACTGCGGAAAATCAAGGCATTATGGTCGTAGATACAGAGGCCTCTTTAGAACACATGAAAAGAGGGACTTCTCGACATGTGGATAAAATTTTTACGGTGGTCGAACCATATTATCGTTCCTTAGAAGCCGCTTCCCGATTTGCCAAAATGGCTAGAGAATTGGGTATTGAAAAAGTCGAAGCCATTGCCAATAAAGTTAGAACGAAGGAAGATGAACAAGCCATTCGGGATTATTGTAAAAAAATAGATTTACCAATTGCGGTGATTATTCCTTTTGATGAACAAGTGACGGATGCGGATTTGCGAGGAGTTTCTGTGATGGATTATGATAAGGATGCTAAGGTGGTGAAGGCTTTGGAGGGGTTTGCTAAGGAGTTGGTGATGAATTGATGCATTTGATTTTTCTGATTAATCCATTGAGACTATCTTTTGACATAATAAACTTTTGCTATCTTGGTAGTCGTATAGACAAGTTCGTTTTCATTAAAAAGAAAAAACAGAGGAATACTAACATAGAAAAAAACAAGAATTTAAAGAAGGTTTTCAATCAGAATAAATTGATGAATAAAGAATTAAAAATATGTGATGAATGTAAAAGTGAATACTTTGGAGAATCATCAAAAATGATAAAACTATGTCCAAATTGTTCCCACTTTTTACATGGATATGAAAATTGTATTCACCAATTTAAAAATAGCAGATGTATAAATTGCTATTGGAATGGGAATGTTTCTAAATATATAGCTAAACTCAAAAAATCTAAATAAATGGCTATATCAAAAAAAGGATTGAGAAAAATTCAAGTTTTAAATAAAGACTTCTATTGGAGAGTAAGAAAGAAAATTTCTCATGATGAATCTCATAATGAACAGCTTGGGATTCCAATCTAACATGAAAGTGGAGGACAATTATTGATTGCTTATATTGGTTATGGAAGGTCGGAAGATTATGGAAGAGAATCATTGAAATCAATAACTCCGTCTATAATTAAAGATTGTATTTTGAATGCAATTAAATTAGGCTGGAATTTTGATAAAAAAGAAAAACCAATAATTATGATAAACGGAGAACTTACTACAGATACAAAAACAGCAAAATGGCTAGCAAAATAAAAAATGAACCAAGCATCTATTTTCATCACTTCACTCCCTATACGGTCTGGCGAAAATAGGTACAAGACCGTTAGCTACAAACAGAAAAAAACATCATGTAATGAATGAAATCTTAGACGAAATAAAAATCTCAAACACTCAAAAGCTGTTTTCTAAATTACCTATGATTACATCCATAATATGCCTATAAAGATAAAATGCATGGAAATGAATACTTTCAAGATATGGAGAAAGAGTTTACTGAACTTGTCGAAGAATTGAATTGGCATGAGGATGATTTAATACATTCAAAAATGGAAGTCTTTTCGAGATATACAAATCAACAAATAAAAGAAGGGAATGATAAGGAATTAATTAGGTGTTTTCATTTTCAAGAGCAAAGATTAGCTAAAATAGATTCTAAATTAGAAAATGCAATTTATGTTTCTTATTGTGAAGCACTTTTGTTAGAAAATAAGGAGGAAGTCATGAAGGAAAAGAAAAAACTAAAGTGGTATTATGATGAATACGAAAAATATTACATGGGATTATTGAAAAAATCAAAAGAAAAGCAATAGAATTGTGTTACAAATAAAAAAGACCTTCAAAATATAAAGGTCTTTTTTATTGCGTAAAATGGTAAACTACTTCACACTCAACAACTCATGCCCATCAGGTCGATTAAAGAAATCAGCACCTAAGGCCGTAGAAAAATCAACATCAGAAAAAACGTATTTTTCCATAATTTTGCCATTGCCCCAATAACGATGCCATTGGTGGCTAAAAGTAATACCATCTACCGTTTTATGGTCTGTCCAAAACATTTCTTCAGGGCGATATTCTCCCCAGTCAGATTTATTTAAATAGTCGATTTTATAAATTAAATTAGTTTCTGGATGTACATAAAATTTCCAGCGGTCTTTGCCTACGTTTGGTTGGTAACCTACATCCAAAACAAGTGGTTGTAAATCCATTCCAAATACTTCCTTTAATGGGTCGAAATTAATCATCGCAAAATCAGTCACCGTCCCATTATCAGGTCGCACTCCATTATCGGTTAATTTAAACGGCATAGAAAATTTGTAAAATGCCATAGATGCCGCACAATCTGGATTGCACCATTTTGAATCACACATCATGCCTAACTCCCCTGATGTTAATTTAGGGTCAGCAGGTATATCTGCTTTAGTTGCCCAATAGCCCGTACCATCTTTACTAATTTGCACCACATCCCCATCTGTAGTTTGAGATTTCACTTTTAGCTGGACATTGCCATTGTTTTTTCTAAAATAGAAGGTTTGAGCAATTTCTGATAATTGTTCGCCATTTTGTCCGTATAAATATTGCGTACGGGTGAATTGTCCTTCTTTGACCGCATTCCAACTTTCCATACCTCCAGCTGCATCCACCATTTTATCCACTAATTCAAACCCCGATGGTTGGCGTAAAAAATTATCCCAAGCATAATAGCCTGCTGTGGCAAATATTAACAAAGCAACCCCATATTGCATTAATCTAACCCGACTAATCGTAATCGGATTCATTAAATCTTTCACTTCTAATCCTGCATACCAAGGAGTTTGTTCTTCTTGCTTTTGTTGCTCCTTAGATGGAACAGACGGTTTAATCTTTTCTTTCATGATATTGAAATTATGATGGCTTAATGGTTAAATTGTTTGATGGTTGTAGAGATGAATTACGTAAATTCTCAATGCTGGTCAGGAGACCAGCATTGAGAACTTAATGAATTACTACCTAAAAGTCTAGCAATCAAACAATTTAACAATCTATTATGTCAAAAATTCTTTTAAACGTTCAATAGCTATCGGAATAGCCGATGTTACCGCATCACTCATCCCAACAGCAAAATCTTCATGTTCTGCTGCTTCACAACCAAGTATATAAATCTTGGGTGGCAAGACTCCCAAAGCTTTTGCCAACATTAAAGCTCTTGTCGGATTGGTGTAATGCATATCTGCTAAAAAAGCACGTTTTTCGTGCAAAGGCATCTCATTAATATCGCTAATGGTTTCCACTTCTCTTAGGTAAATATGTCCTGGTTGTTCGCCCCATAACACCGCATCTACCATAATAAGGATAGCGTAATTTTCGTGTAATTCTTGCACCAAATGAATCCCTCCAATCCCTACTTCTTGAATTTTAACCCCTTTGGGAAAATCGGTTATATCTAATCGTTTGACCAACTCCATTCCAAAAGCATCGTCTTGTCGGAGTTCATTGCCAATCCCTGCAATGAGGATTTTTTTTTCACTCATTGGGCAATTGGTTCAAATAAATCAGCTGCCATTGGTACATCAAACTGCATCTCGTCATTCGCATAGATAGTTTTGATACGCCCCACTTCCTTTTCCGCATTGGCTGCATGACTATTTCGTAATTCATGTAATCTAATACCACCAATATTTGTGAAAGTCTGGTAATTGGTATAAGAATGACCTTCGCCATAATCCAAATAATTAGCGACTAAATCATAAGTCTCTTTATCAAAATAATACCACCAAGTATGATAGCCACCAGAACTCCCAGCTCCTTTTTCATATTCCACTTTTAAGGAATGAACTATCTTATTTCCTTCTATCGTATCTATCCCATCATAAGTCAATATCACGCCGGGGTCGGTTAATTTAAAGGGCATGGAAATCACATAATTCGACCCAAAGGAAGAATTCCAAGCTTCATTCTTTGATTTATCATCCGTTAATTCTTTGCCATCCTCGTATTTCCATGCTTGCGTTCCATTATTGATGATGACATATTTTTTACCTTCTTTTTCCCAAGACATTCTTGCGCCAAAATTGGGTTTTAAGCGGTATTGATGTAATTGTCGAGTCGTTCTAATTTCTTGTCCCGTTGAATCTAATTGGGTGATATTTTTATAAAATGAGAAGTTTGTTTTGGCTGCCCATTTATCCCAACCTCCTACGTAAGCAATCGCTTTTTTGACCACTTCCCCTGCTTGATTATTAGGTAAGCTAGTCATTGGATTGATAGGCGTTGTCATTGTTGCTGGTTCATTTTGGCAATTTTGTAAACCAAAAATGATGCAGAAGAAAAGTCCTATTTGTAAAAATGTCTGTTTCAAACTTAAATATTATGTTTATCCTTTTTTTTAATAGTAGTTGTCGATATTCCAAGTCTCCAGACTTAGAATCATTATCTCGTCGTCCCCAGACGACCGTAATCTAAAGAATTCAGTCGTATTTCAGTCGTCTGGAGACGACCAGATAGTCGTATCGAGTCTGGAGACTCGACACATCGTACATCAAAATTTACAAGTTATTTTTTGAGTACTATAAAGACTTTACTACCAGTATAGCAACTATACCTTTTCTTTTAAAATTCCCACTTTAAAATCCCCAGTCCGTTCCATAGCCACTCTATAAGTTGCTAATTTTTCATTTGGCTTATCCAAAGAATGTCCATTCCGTATATCATACCTGCAATCATGCCAAGGACAAACTAAATGATACCCATCAACTGTACCAAATTGCATGGGCAGTACCGAATCTAAACAAGCATTTCTAAGCGCATAAATTTTTTGGTCAATCTTACATAGTAATACATTTTCCCCCGCTAATTCTTTTGGATATAATTGTCGATTTTTCAAAGCGGCAACATTCCCAGCATCTGCCCAAACCGTTTCCATAATGGGGGTTAATAATCCTACTTGTTCAACAGGAACAAAGCCCATTTGCCCCTTCTTTTTCGCAATCTGTTCCTTTTCAGCCGTTCCCAAATCGTACAAACTTAATAAGGTTTTAACGGTAAAATCGCTTTCTAACTCTCTTTTTAAATTAGGATATTGTTGGTCAATCAAACCCATCATTCTTGCCAATGCCTCTCGATGTACTAAATCAAAATATTTTAATAAGGCAGCCGTCAACTCTTTTGCATTAGGGTAAGGCAACATTTCTGCATCCGTTGTCAATTGATTCAAATAGGCTAAAATCTCTTGATATTCTTCGTCATTATAATATACTGGATTCATAAAATATTACTATAATTGTTTTATTGCTTGATTGCTTGATTGCTTTTGGTTCAGTCGTCAACATCATACACGTCAACAATCAAACAATTTCAACCATCCAACCATCTTTTCTTCAATTAATGACTCGCACAATTATGTACACAATTTTCTAGTTTCACGCCATCCGTTCCGTAACAAAATTCACAATCTGGTCCACATTCCCCATGTCCTGCTTTTTGCAATCCACTAAAGGCATCAGAAAAACGGCGTCCTGCCTCTTTATTGCCCATTTCGGTTAATTCAAACAATTCCTTATTTTTGGTTAAAAATCCGTCTTTTACCAATTTATTCAAATGATATTTTAGGTTGGCTTCGTTAGAAACTAGCAGCGGTACGACTTGTTGCAAACTCACTTCCTTGCCAAATCCTTCTCCTTTCATCCAATACAAAACTTGGAGGATTTCATCTTTCCAAAATAAAGCCCTAAGCGGCGATTTTTCTATCTGTTCTTTCATCAATTGTTAAAAATAGTCCTCTAAATCATCATGATTTTAAAAATCATGGTGATTTGAATGCGTTATAAAAACAAAGTTTCTCCTCGAAGGTAAGTAATTTCTTTGATTTTTGCTGGGCCTTCGTTAGCTAAAGTTTGTATCGTTTGAATAACTGCTGGCACTTTTACCGCTACTTCCTCTGATAAATGTTCTCCTGCAACTTCTGGTCCTGGTTCTACATCTACCAAAAATACTTCTTTAGGCCATATTTTAAAATATTGCCCAATGACCAGTAAGTTTTCTACGGAAATGACTCCTGTTGCGGCATCTCCAACACAAGCTTGAATCTGTTTTTTATCAGGTAAACCACCTTGCCATTGGAAGACATTGATATCGCCAATCTTTCTTGCTGGTCGTTCAATTGCTGTCAATAAAATGATTCGGTCATAAGGTATTTTGGTTGCCTCAAATTGCTGAACGACTGCAATTGGTCCCCAATTTAGTTCATCTATAAAAACACCTTCGGGCCAATTTTGCTGCTGTAATTGTGGCAACAAAATTGGCCCGATAGAATGATTGCTTAATATATGATAGCCGATAGTGCCTATAAATATTCTTTTATCGTTTACCGTAGCCTGGACAACTTGTCCCGATGAATCGGGATTTTTATCCGAGTAATTAATTGATTTATTAGTCATTTTAAGCGTTATTCACAAGTAAAGACACAGACAAGAATGTCTATGCTACGTTATTCGATACCACAAGCACAAGTCGTGACTTCTCTGGTAACTACATGGTCTGTATCCTTTGCCATAATATGCGTTGTACAAGGCATACAAGGGTCAAAACTACGGATAGCTCTTAAAATATCAATGCCTTGATACTCTTCTGGCTTATTGTATTTTTCTAGAATAGGTGTATTTAATACGGCCTCTTCATAAGGGCCAGGTGCGCCCCAAGGTGCTCTTGGTGCCGCATTCAAAGTAGATGGAGTAATAATTTGATAATTATTAATTACCCCATTTTCCACGATTAAATGATGGGTTAAAAAGCCTCGTCCTGCGCCCCATGCACCAAAACCGATATGCGTTCCAGTTTTAGGAATTTCATAAGGGGTACTCACTTTAGTTTCTCCTGCACGAATTAATTGTTGTGCTAACATCCAATTTTCCATTGCGACCATCGCAGAATAAGGGATGCAATAGGCTCTTGCTCGATTCCGCTCAAACGCATTCCAATGCTTAGGAATTTTCCACTCTAACGTTTTCTCTGGTAAAGTATGTTTCGGAACATGAATCCGCATACTATGTCCTGTATTTTCTAAAAATTTACTCTTTGGTGCTTTTTGGGCTTTTGCCGTTACATACATCCGAGAATAAGCGCCTGCCTCCATTGGCATTCTATCCCAAGTTGGACAAGTATCCCAACTATAGCGGTCTCGCCAACTTTGTTTGCCTGGCTTTGGAATGGTATCTTTATTCCAAGGATGGTTTGGACTTAAAGGCATACCCATTGGGTCGGTTTTAAAACGATGTCCATCCCAATCTTCGTAGTAAGAATGTTCTACAAATTCCTCCATTCCACCATTTATCTCTCTTAAATTCGTGGTTACCACCTCTCCATCAACTAAAATACCCGGTGTAGACCAACGGTCGTTACCCCACTCATTGCAATTTTTGAAAGTTGCGTCGTAGGAATCTGGTCTATCCCAAACGCCTGTATCCGCCATCGTTGCAGGTCGAACACCACACTTTTCATATTCTGGATTATTTTCTAAAAAGAAATCAAAAACATCATCCCAAATAGCCGTTACCTTCTGCGAATAATCGAAAAATTTAATTAATCGACTATATACTTCATTTAAGGTACTAATCGTAATTGTGACGGAAATACCTCCAGGAATAACTGATTGTGGATGGGGATATTTACCACCAATAGCCACATAAGCCTCTCTCGCTACCCTCGTCATAGATAAGGCCTCTAAGTATAATTTCCCTTTCAAAGGATTGAGGTCTTTCATGATGTCCAATACGGTGCTATAACCATGAACCGCTTTACCTCTTGCCTTGGCGTTTCCAGCTTTGTCTATTAATTCTGGATTGGTGGCTGCTACTAATTCTTCCGAATAATCCGGCCCTGCCAATAAGAATAAATGTAGTGGATGGTCATATAAATATTCAATCGCTAATAAAATATTTCGCATCACAATCCCTAATGGCGGCGGTTTAATACCCAATGCCATTTCGATGGCTAAAGCAGAAGTTGTCGCATGTACCCCTCCACAAACCCCACAAGCTCGGCTACTAATATAAGCCGCATCTCTAGGGTCTCTACCTTTTAGAATGATTTCATAGCCTCTAAACAGCGTCGCCATTGAATTCGTAGATAATACTTTCTTCTTTTCTAAATCTACTACACTATGAAATGCCAATGCACCCGCTACCCGTGTCACAGGGTCATAATCCACACTTCGGATAAAACCATTTTTGACCATTAAATCCTTCAGCTTATCTTGCTCAATGCCTAAATCCACTACTTTATATTCGTAGGGGTCTTTCACACCTTCTTTCAGATAAGCATTCCCGTCTTTGTCAAAAGCAATTGGTAAATTTTTAAAACACATATTTTATTGAATGATGAACGATGAATGATGAATGATGAATTGGGCAGTTTTTCTCATAGATTAGGTTAATTTACCAATTCATTCAAGCTTTTTTCTTTAGTTTTCCTTTGGTTTTGAACTGGGCTATATGTTTCACTTTTAGTTTCACACCAATTTCAAAACTTTAGCTATTGCTACTAAATGTCCATCTACAGAAGATAACCCACCGTGTAATTGACTTAAAGCGCCATTGATAGTGCCTAGTTTTCCTGCTAGGGGTTGGCTATCCTCTACTATTTTCTGTAAACCACCTGCTAAATTTTCTAAATGAGTCCCTGCTCGTCTTAAAGCGATAATGATTAACACTAAATAAATCACTAGGACGACTACAACGAGTCCAACAATGATTAAAGTAGCAGGTAATAATATAGATGCGTCCATTTTTTTAGTGATTGGTGATTGGTGATTGGTGATTGGACGGTGCTAACTAATCACCTGTTACCAATCACTAATTACCAACCTATTAATTCAATTTTGCGGCTCTTCCGCCTAGGGTATCTTTTACGGTTTCAGCGTGTGTATTAATATCTCCAGCTACTTCTAAAATGCCAGAAGCTACGCCAATGGTATCATCTAATGCTTTGATGTGTTCCGTATTTCCAGCGATTCCTACACCCGCTTCCAACATCTCTTTGAAATAGCGTTCAATATTACGAGAAGCCACCCAAGTTCGGTGTAATAAATAAACAATATAAGGCAACAGTAAAACGGTTACGATTAATAAAATTGCCCAAAGGATGAATACTGCTTGTGGCATATTGGTCGATTGATTATTAGTTAATTAATTATTAGGTTAGTAAGTTCTCAATGCAGGTCAGGAGACCTGCGGATAGTCGTTCCTAGTCTGGAGACTAGAAACATCGACTACCTATATACTACCGATATTCCTAGTCTCCAGACTAGGAATGGGTATCTGCTCGTCCTCCTGACGAGCATGTATTGAGGACTTACTTAGTTTTACTGCCCTTGTTTTACAACCGCTTCTATTGCGCCCACCAAATGGTCATCTACTACTTTTAATCCGCCTGCGGTATTCGTCAATGTTCCATTTAATTTAGTTACTTCGACAGGTAAATGCCCTGTTTCTGTTTCAATAGCTCGTAATCCTAATCTTAATTTAGCTAAATAACTATCTCCTGCCCCGCCAATACTATTCAATAAAGAAATAATGCTTCTTAAATATTTGACTAGTACAAATACTAGTAGCAATACTGCCAAAATTGTGAGTACCATTAATAAGGTGTACATAAAAAACGATGAATGATGAACGATAAATGATGAATTACCTTTTCTCTTTTAAAATGCAATCGGGGCAACCAGGGCAACCTTCTGTATGTTTTTTAATCGCTTCTGCGCCACCAACAATATTTACTGCCGTATCATAAATTTGATTGACTACTCGATTGGTGGTAGATAGAAACAAAGGAATTTGAATAGTATTATTCGCTACCATTTTTCCTTGTGTCCAAATTTTACTGGCGGCAACATCAATTTCTTTAGCCGTATTATTAATACGACTTAATAAGAAAGCAACGACGCCGATGACGACTAAACCGACGACCAAAGAAACTATCCAGATTATTGCTACTGCTTCCATAATTGAGTGATGAGTGATGAGTTATAAGTGATGAGTCATACGTCACCTGATTATTTATCCACTTCGTGCATAGCTTCTACCACCATACCTGCGTGCGTTTCGATAGCTTTTGCCCCTTCTAAAATATCTACAGCTACTTCGTTGGTTGTTTCTAATCCCCAAATACTATTGGTATTCGCACGAATTTGCTCAACTAATCCTAAGGCAGCAGTTGCCAATCGAAGAATTCTACGAGCTGCCATCCATACCATAATTAATAGGGCAGCCGCTGCAATGATTAACACCGTTGCGACACCAAGCCATAAGTAGAAATTTTGATATAAAGTTGCTTCGTCCATTTTTAATTATTTTATCCAAGATTTGTCTCTCTTCCCTTAATGAAATGGTCTCTGCTCTCTGTTCTGAATAGCCAACTAAACTTTTAGCTTCCCATTCTCTTTCTTCCAATCCATTTTATGTTCTAATATATTGCCATGCGTCGATTCTTTGGGTTTGGGGCTATTCCAAAATTGTAATTTTTGATAAGCGAAATGCGCTACTTTTTCTATTAAATTTGGTTCTTCCACATGCCCCCAGCCAGATGGTACTTTGCCATCTCTATTCCATTTAGCTGTTCTATTTTGATAATTCTGGGTCATTTTACGCAGATTCCCAACTATTGAACCTGTTACTCTTGAAATATTGGAAGACACAATCGTTCCTGGAGGTGTGGCATAGAAAGGGGCAAAACTATCTGGAAAACCGGGCATGGTACAACCAATACAAGGCGCGCCAACATTCATACATCCACCCATTCCACCGATAGCTCCTCGTTTGTTAATATTACATTGTACCACAGGGCCCCAACAACCTACTTCTACCAAACATTCTTTATCGCCATATTCTTCTGCAAACTCCCCTTCTTCATAAAATCCAGCACGGGTACAACCTCTATGTACCGTCTCTCCAAATAACCAAGCAGGGCGTCCTAATTCATCAAATTCAGGCAATGGGCCTAAACCGTGCAGAAATAATAAAACTGCTGCAATGGTCTCTGTCATATTATCCCCTTGTGGCGCACAACCTGGTATATTCACCACAGGCAAACCTAAGCCACTTCTATAATCTTCTCCTAAAAAATCCATTAAACCCGCTGAATTAGTCGGATTACCTGCTGCTGCGGGAATCCCTCCCCAAGTAGCACAAGTACCAACTGCTATCATAGCTGCGGCATGCTTAGACATCCTTTTCACCCAACTAGACGAAGGAATCGGTTGAGGGTCGCCATTTTCATCTTCATCAGCACCTAAGCCTGACCAATATCCACCTGTAGCGCCCGCAAGTCCTTCATCCATAATAGACCCTTCACAGACGACGACAAATGGCGCACCTAATTTTCCTTCCGCTGCTAAACGAAATGGCGCCATAAATTTCTCTCCTGCTGTGACCGCTAATACGGGATGATGCAAAACTATTTTTGGTGCACCGGGTATGACCCCTCGCAGCAAATCTTCCACCGACGGAGAAGTCGCACCAACAATGGCTATAGAACAACCGTCACAACTTCCTCCTGCTATCCAGAAAGCATGCACTTCCTCAATATTAGTTGGAAGTAAACTTGCTGATACACTTAATGCTGACATAATTATATTTTACGTAAATCAATTTTCACAGAATTTAGAGCAAGTTAAGTGGCTTTCTACATAAATCTAAACTTTAGGTTTAATTCTGCCTAGAAAACATTTTCTAAAGTCCAAATATAGTACATTTTAATGCTACTGGAGTCTAAAAACAACCTTTTAGAAAAAGTTTTCTAATTTTATTTGAAAGAATATACCAAATTAAATTTCTTCATTTCCTACATTTGACAAATGGTTTTTTTAGAAAAAATTTTCTAAAACCCATTTCAAACCAAAAATAAATCCATCGCTTTATGAGAAAATCAATTTTCCTTTTTGCAACTTTTTCTTTTTTAATAGCTTTCCAAACACCCAATCTTTACGCACAAAGAAATTCAGATTCTATTAGATTATCCATTGATATTGACGAAGTATTGGTTTCTGCTACTCGTTCGGAAACCCCAATAGCTGATTTACCCTTAACAATAGGTATTATTTCAAAAAGTCAAATAGAAGAAGAAATGCCTATGACACCCGTCGAGGCATTAAAGTATGAACCGGGGATAGTTCGCCAAAGTGATGGTGGTTTGGTCAGTACGCCGATTATTAGAGGTTTGTCTAGAGAAAGAGCTCCTGTTTTGATTGATGGTAATCCATTTGTAGGTGGACGGATTCGAACTTTCAGTTTAATTGACCCTTTTCAAATAGAACGAATGGAGGTGGTGAAAGGTCCTGCCTCTGCTTTTTGGGGAAGTGATGCGGTCGGCGGTTTGGTGAATATTATTACTAGAAAAGCGGAATCTGGTTATAATAAAGATTTTAAAATTGGTGGCAGTTTATATGGCGGTTTTCAATCGGTTAATAACCATCTACGAGGTCGAGCAGAATTGGAGGGTCGAGGAAATGGTATTGATTTTTTAATTGGCGTTGGTGGTAGAAATGCCGATAATATTACAGATGGGAATGGCGATGAAATTTCGAATAGTCAATTTGAATCTACTAATGTGGATTTTAATTTGGGTTTTTCCCCACAGGAAAATCAGCGTTTAGAAATAAGTGGTAAATATTTCAAGAATGATAATGTCGGATTCCCAGGTGGTTTAGGTGCGCCAGGTCCACCAAGAATTATTAGAAGGTTTGCACCGGATGAGCAACGAGCTTTGAATGTGTCTTATGATATAAAAGAAGTGTCTGACAAAATAGCTTCTGTTGGAGTGCGTCTTTTTTATAAAAAACAAAATTTACATATTGACCAATTTACCAATGTCTTTTTTCCAATGACTATGAATGTCAACCGAGAAATTCATCCAATGCTCGATGTAGATGTCCCTAATTTTGGTGGTAAATTCTTTATGTCTTTTAATCAGAAAAAGAAGGCTAAATTAACCGTTGGTTTAGATTATATTAATGAACATAGAATTGGTACACATCGAGATTTGACCATTAAGATTATGAACCCAATGGGCGTTCAAGTCAATGAAATTAACCGTCCTTTTACCCAGATTCAACCAGATAGTTATTATAAAGGACTCGGTATATTTGCAATTGAGGAATTACATTTCGGCGATAAATTGGATGCCTTAATTGCGGTGCGTTTTGATAATGTAAATACGAGTATTGAAGATGGACCTTTTGATATTCCAGCAATTGCAGAAATTTATAATAATGACAACCGAGAAGATACCGATAATGCCTTTTCTGGAAATTTAGGCATAAAATATAAAGCAACAGAGACCTTTAGTTTAACTGCCAATTTGGCGAATTCTTTTAGAGGGACTGATTTATTTTCTAAATATCATTTTACCGCCGTTGGTGCTGGTTTTTTAGTACCTAATCCCAATTTAGACCCAGAAAGAGGTGTTTTTTATGAATTGGGTGCCAAGTTTAATAATAAAAAAGTAGTAGCTGGATTGAATTTTTATCAGAATAAGTTGACCGATTTATTTGTGCGACAAAGCTTAATGTTTGATGGTTCTCCTTCTATCCAATTTCAAAATATTGGAGAAGCCACTATTACTGGTTTGGAATGGAGTGTAAAAGCTAAATTAGGTACGCTTTCGCAAGTCTTTTTTAGTGGGTCTTATGTCAAAGGGGAAAATGATATTACGGGCAATCCATTGTCTGAAATCCCTGCCTTACAAAATATACTAGGCATCCATTTTAGAGACCGAGACAATCGCTTTTTTGTACAAGCAGATGCTATAATGGTGGGTGAACAAACGGATATTGCACCGAATGAACAAGAAACACCAAGTTATACCCTGATAAGTATCAATGCTGGTTTAAATTTGCATGAATTAATCAATAATTTCCCTTATACTAAGTTGATGATTGGGGCGACCAATTTAACAGATAAAGCTTATCGCAGTCATGTTTCTAGAGGTGCGCCAGGTAATCAAAATGTATTTTTAGAAGCTGGTAGAAGTATCAATATTGGTTTTGTGACTCGTTTTGGGGCTGCGGTTCATTAAGTCGGAACAATTTTATTTCAGCTCTTTTTTATATAAAGAATGTACGTAATTTTCACCTTAGAGCAACTCTGTGAAAGCTCCAAGTAACTCTGTGAAACAACTAAAGTCTATGAGTTATTACACAGAGTTGCGCAGAGAAAAACACAGAGTTTCTCAGAGGAAACCATATAAATAAATATGCAAACATGGCATATCCACATAAAAGGGCAAGTGCAAGGGGTCGGATTCCGCCCCTTTGTTTGTTTATTGGCGCAGCAGTTTCAGTTGACTGGTTGGGTGAATAATGACGTGGACGGCGTGCATATTGAATTTAATTCCGTTAAACAAAAAGCAACAGATTTCTTAAAAACGATTCTAGAAAAACCGCCTATTTTAGCACAGATAACCGCTCATGAATTAACCGAGGTCTCCGCTAAAACCTTTTCCTATTTTAACATAAAAATTAGTCAACATAAAGGAAAACCCAATTTATTATTAACGCCTGATGCAGCCATTTGTGCGGATTGTACAAATGAATTATTTGACTCCGATAATCGGAGAAATGCCTACCCTTTTATTACTTGTACCAATTGTGGCCCACGCTATTCTATTATACAACGATTGCCTTATGACCGACCGTTTACGACTATGGATACTTTTAAAATGTGCCCCAATTGTAGAAAGGAATATAAAAATAAAACCAATCGACGATATTTTTCGCAGACAAATTCCTGTCCTGATTGCCCTATTCAATTGAATTTATTTGATACTAAACAACAAGCTATTACAGCTACTACATCTGCAATTATTGATTCAATTTGTTCTTTTTGGGAAACTGGGAAAATTGTAGCTATTAAAGGAATAGGCGGATATTTATTGACGGGTGATGCTAGTAATGAATCAGTTGTTCAAGTATTAAGACAAAAAAAACATCGCTTATCAAAGCCTTTTGCAGTCATGTTTCCTAGTCTTAAATTGCTAAAAAAAGAGTTGGTTGTCAATAAGAAAGAACAGGAATTATTAACTAGTATTTCTGCACCTATTGTTTTGTTAAAAAATAAAAAAACATCCGATACTTTAGCTCCATCTATTGCCCCTAATTTAGACTATTTTGGTGCGCTAATCCCTTATACGCCACTTTATCAATTATTATTAAAAAAATTTGATAAACCAATTATTGCCACTAGTGGTAATATCAGCAATAGCCCCATTATTTATGACAATAAAAAAGCCATAAAAGAGCTTTCTCTTATTGCCGATTTTATCGTTACCAATAATAGAAAAATCGTTATTCCCCAAGATGATAGTGTCGTAAAATTTACGCATTTTAAGCAGCAAAAAATTATACTTCGTAGGTCAAGAGGATATGCACCAACTTATATTTCTACCACTTTAAATTTTTCTTCCAAGACCATATTAGCAATGGGCGCTATGTTAAAAAGCACATTCTCTTTAGCACATCAAAGCAATTGTTTTGTCAGTCAATATTTAGGAGATTTAGACAATTTTGACACACAAGAAAACTATAAACATACTCTTCATCATTTCTTGAATATATTCCAAACCCAACCTGAAATTATTTTAATAGATAAACATCCACAATATCCATCTAGTATTTATGGGCAAGCATTAGCTGCTCAATTCAATCTACCAAGTAGCGGTATTCAGCACCATGAAGCACATTTTGCAGCTATTTTAGGAGAACATAATCTAGTAGATAGCCAACAACCGATTTTAGGTATCATTTGGGATGGCACAGGCTTGGGCAATGACGGACATATTTGGGGTGGCGAATTTTTTGTTTATCAAAATTATCAGTTTGAAAGAAAGCATCATTTAGATTATGTCGATTTTATTTTAGGGGATAAAATGGCTAAAGAACCTCGAATATCTGCCTTATCTTTTTGTTGGGATATAACGGAGGCTATGCCCATTTTAAAAGAAAAATTTAGCAAAATAGAATGGTCTATTTATCATAAATTATTAGAAAAAGGAAGTGCTTTAAAAACGGCTAGTATTGGTCGGTTATTCGATGCGGTAGCGTCCTTAGTTGGTATTTTGGACAAACAAACCTATGAAGGAGAAGCAGCAATGTTATTGGAAACAAAAGCACTCCAATATTATCAAAAAAATGGATTATCCGCTAATTTTTCTTTTTTTGATGAAAATAAAGATAACTTTAACTTTACAACTAGACATATTTTGCGCCTACTCCTAGCTGATTTAAGGCAGGAAGCATCCAGAGAATACATAGCGGCTCATTTTCATTTTTTATTGGTAAAATATATTGAAGACGTCGCTATTGCCCAAAATATTCGACAACTAACTTTTAGTGGTGGTGTCTTTCAAAATGCATTATTAGTAGATTTAATCATCCATCATTTAGGAGCTAAATTTGACTTGTATTTTCATAAAGAAATGTCTCCTAACGATGAAAATATTTCTTTTGGGCAATTGGTACATTATCATATAAAAAACTGTAACACGACTCTCTGAGTTGTGAAATCATTGTGGTATATACAAATTGTGAGACCATCTAAACTGAGCACAACTCAGAGAGTTGTGTTACTTAAAAAGTATAATATGAAATACCTAACAGAATATAGAGACCCCGAATTAGCTCAACGCTACCTAACTGAAATTCATAAAGCCGTCACTCGCACGTGGACTATCATGGAAGTTTGTGGAGGTCAAACCCATAGTTTGGTCAAAAATGGTATCTTGGCAATGCTGCCTAAGGAAATAAATATGGTACATGGCCCAGGTTGCCCAGTCTGTGTGACGCCCCTAAATTTAATTGATAAGGCAGTGTATTTAGCGGAAGAAAAGGGCGTTATTCTTTGTTCTTATGGGGATATGTTGAGAGTTCCAGGCTCGAAAAGAAGTCTATTAGAATCTAAAGCTACCGGAGCGGATGTACGTGTTTTATATTCCCCTTTGGAGGCAGTAAACATTGCCCAACAAAATCCAGATAAGCAGGTTGTATTTTTTGCAGTTGGATTTGAAACGACCGCTCCAGCGAATGCTCTTTCCGTCATACATGCCCAGCAATTAAAGTTGGATAATTACTCCATTTTAGCCTCTCATGTCTTAGTTCCGCCTGCCATTCAAGCTTTGATGAGTGATGAAGAGTGCGTGGTAGAAGGTTTTCTGGCAGCAGGACATGTTTGTACCATCATGGGCATAGAAGAATATTATCCCTTGGTAGAAAAATTTAACGTCCCGATTGTCGTTACGGGTTTCGAACCTATTGATTTATTGCAAGGTATTTTGATGACCGTCCAACAATTAGAGAAAGGAGAAGCTAAAGTAGAAAATCAATACGCCAGAATGGTCAAAGAAAAAGGGAATAAGCGGGCCATGGAAACCATTTTTGAAGTCTTTGAAGTAACGGATAGAATGTGGCGAGGGATGGACGTTATTCCAACAAGTGGCTATGAAGTAAAGGCGACTTACTCAAATTTTGATGCCAAAAAGAAATTTAAAGTCAATATTCCAGAAGTACCTGAAAATAAAGAATGTATTGCTGGTGCAATTATGAAAGGGATTAAAAAACCTTTTGAGTGTCCTAATTTTGGTACTAAATGTAAACCCGAAATGCCTTTAGGCGCACCTATGGTTAGTTCGGAAGGGGCTTGTGCGGCTTATTACCATTTTTCGGATATGATTAATCAAGTAGAGGATGCAACGGTTGTATAAATTTAGGTCGTCAGGTTAAAAAACAATATTTTAATAAGCCGTCAGTCAGAAATTATTCTGATAAATCATTGATTTAAATGAATTTACGATTCGTTCCATACTATGAAGAAAAAAGAAAAATCCATAAAAGATGAGCATAAAAAAAATTCTAAAGTGGGGCGGCTTGATAAGTCTAATTTGGATTATTATCTTTTTATCTAACGAATTTTTCATAAGAGATTGGCGAATAGAGCATTCAGAACAGAACGTTCAAAAAAGTATTGTAAAAAATTATAAAGACAAAGAAGAAAAGTTTGAACGCTTAATCAAATACGTTCGAAAACTGGAAATAACTCCAATAGCCGAAATTGAATTCATTAAGAATATAAAAATAAACAGTTACTTAAACAGTCCTTTTAATTCCGATTCAATCAGCATTAATACTACACCTTTTGACTTTACATACTACGATTTTGAGGATAAAAAAATAAAACAAGCAGAGTTTGAGTTTTTACACGACGGAAAGGCAAGAATTGGTTATCTTGATACAATCATAGAGACAAATAATTGGCATTGGAATTTTGAAGGCGGAAATGATAATCCTCATTTTGAAAAATTTATTGGCTACCTCGGAATTTCTGAAAGTGAATTGGAAAGGTTAAGAAAATTAATCAAAGAGGCTAACTGCGAGGCAATTTCAATTTACCACGACAGTAGTTTTTCTTTGAGATATGATGGAATCAGCTTTTGTCAATACGAATACTTCATTCCAAATGAAAAAACAAGTAATTATAAGGATTATTATAGACTTGATGATGAAATCTTTTGCGGGTTAAATCGTAATGGACTTTTTTGTGGATATGTAATTTATGACAAATAAAAAGAGAAGAGAAAAAACAGCATGGACCATTTGTGTATGATATTCATTACGAGCAAAAGTTCGCATGCCAACGAAACCATTCTGTGCAATAAAAAATGAAACCAAGAATAAAATGGATGAGTTTACAGATAAATTAATTCAAAGTAAAACTGAAGTATTTAGAAAATATTTAAAAGAAAGTGAAAGAAAGATTATAAAATAAAGCTATTGACACAAAAAGAGAAAAAAATAAAAATGCAATTGTCCTGCCCCATGCCTAAGTTGGACATTGACGTCATTACTTTAGGGCATGGTAGCGGTGGTATTTTAACCAATAGACTACTAGATACAGGGGTTTTTAAATTATTGAAAAATGACCTTTTAGATAAACGTCATGATGGCGCTGTACTAAATTTAAGTGGTAAAACTGCCTTTACTACGGATAGTTTTGTCATTTCTCCCATCTTTTTCCCTGGCGGTAATATCGGTGAACTGGCAGTCAATGGAACCGTCAATGATTTAGCCATGTGTGGGGCAATTCCCCAATATTTGTCCTTAAGTTTTATTATTGAAGAGGGGCTAAAAATGACCGATTTTTGGGATATTTTAGTGGCTATTAAATTCGCTTGCGAACAGGCAGGCGTACAGGTAGTGACTGGCGATACCAAAGTAGTAGAGAAAGGAAAAGGCGATAAAATTTTTGTCAATACTACAGGCATTGGGCAACTACATGAAAAAGCAAATATTGATATAAACAATGTCAAAGTAGGAGATAAAATTATTGTGAGCGATACTATTGCTACACATGGAATTGCGATTATGTCCGTTCGAGAAGGCTTAGAATTTGAAAGTACCATTGAAAGTGATACCAGAAATTTAAACCATATTATTAAGAATTTATTAGACGAATTCGGCGAAGCCATTCATTTATTAAAAGACCCAACGAGGGGTGGAGTTGCCACCGTATTAAATGAAATAGCAAGAGATGCTAAAGTAGGAATTGACATCAATCATAAAGATATACGGGTCAATGGGCAAGTAAAAGCGGCATGTGAAATATTAGGACTTGACCCACTTTATGTTGCCAACGAGGGTATCTTTATGGCTATAGTTGATGCCACCGTAGCCGATAAATTAGTTAAAAAGCTAACTATCTTCGATAATTGCCACCAAGCAGCCATTATTGGAGAAGTCGTCGAAACACATCCTCGACAAGTCATAATGACAAGTGCTATCGGTGGAAAAAGAGTAGTCAATATGTTAGTTGGGGAGCAATTGCCACGGATTTGTTAACCAATAAAATCAATTAGTCGACTTCGTATAACAAGCGGACTATCTACGAAAAATAGTAGTTTTGAAATAATTATGGCGAATAAAACTCCTATATCCTTTAAATTTAAATCTATTTGGCTTCGATTTAAACAGTTCCTACAACTATTTCCGCTACGTCTTTGGCGATTAGGATATCATATTTATAGAGGTTTTACTTTTCAAATGAGTCGCAAAGAATATTGGAAAGATGAAGCCAATGAAAGCAGTCGAGCTTCAGTCATTTTATTATGGTTCGCCGAACTCTTTATCTTAATTCTAGAAGTATTCGGCATTGGTGAATTATACGAAACGATTACGGATTTTTTAAAAACTAAAACTCGCCCTTTAGCAGATTGGGAAGTAAAAATGGCTACATCTATTTATGGCGATTCTATTAATTATCAGCTAGTTAGAATAGATGAAACCGCTTGGGCAGGTCCTAAACAATTTCATTTTTGTTATGTCAGTTTTAACCTAATAAATTCATGGAAACCAATGTCCCATCATATCTTGATTCACGAATTGATGCATATCTGGCAATATCAACGAATGGGCGCTATTTATATGGTGCGTGCCTTATCTGCTCAACATACTAAAATGGGGTATAATTATGGTGGCATTGATGCTATTCGTGCAAAGATGGACATCGGGGAGACTTTATTGGATTTTAATTTTGAACAGCAAGCAGATGTGGTAGCGGATTGTTTTTTATTGCGACAAGGGTTTGCGCCGCAATGGGGTGCGGCTCGGTTGAATGACCTTGTTGTTTACGAAAATTTTTTACGTATTTTGAATGAGTCGACTACTACTCAAGTGTAATTTCAATTATCAAAGAAAATATCCATTTGATGATTAATAGCACATTTAGCTGTTTGACAAACTCCTAAACAGCTAAATCTATGCTTTTATTAGAAAAACCATTGTTTTGAAAGTAAATTATTTAAGAAACAGAAAGGATTTAAAATTCCTCTTTTTTTCATCTTAAAATTCTAATTTTAAGTATTCGTTTGCACATCATCCCAATCAGCGCCTTGATAATTCGTCAACCAATTCAAGGCATTATGCCTTTCATAAACAACTCCTGACAGTAACCCTCCTTTTACCTCTTCTCCTTTTATCCTAGCATCAACACAAGCCCAATGCATGCGATAAATCTTATCCAATTGTTCTAAAATTTCGGCTTTGCTTCGCAATTTGGCGCTGTCTTCAAATTCTTTTCGATTTGGTCGAAAAATAGCATTGACTATTTCTAGTACATTACAAATCTCAGCAGGATATTTCAACTGGTCAATTTTGCCTAAAGCCCATAATAACACCGTTAAACTTTCATATCTCCAAGTCGCATACGCTCTTTCTCCATCTTCCAAGTTTTCTTTCTTCAAAATCATAGTTTCTTTAGCAGAAAAACTAGTAATGTTTTTATCTTTAATTACTTGATTTAATTTTTCCTGTTCTACCCCCTCTCCTTTAACAGCAATAATTAATAGCGCATAAACTCTCTGAATAATGGCTTCTTTCGTTCTTAAATTAGTTGCTGCTTCTGTTGCTATACAAGGAATATTTTTATTAACCTTCACCTCATTTTTAGACAAAATACCTTCACTCTTTGATTTTCTTTCCAATTGTTCCTCAACATAATTAGCAGTAGGAATATCATGATATTTAGCATTCACATTGACGACTAAATTATATATCTCACAATTACCATTGTTGTCTAAAATTAAATTCAAGTTTTTATCTAAAAAATGTTGGCCAGTAGATTTGGCGAAAAAAGAATTAGGTGGAGTAAAAATGATGGCATCTAACGCAAATGTAATTGCTTTTAAAAATTTTTGAAAATCCGCTATTAAAGTTGGTTCAGCCATAAAAGCTATTTCACAATTCATGGACATCACTTTGTGCAATAATTGTCCTCTCACTACCTCATTTTGTGCGGGTAGAGATTGGATAAAATTAGCCATTCCTGCTAAATTTTGGGTTAAACCACATTCAATTTCTTCTAATTTATAAGATGGATTAGCCCTTTCTCGATAGTTGATTTTGAGTGTTTTAGTTTTACTAAAAAAACCTCCTTTGATAGTGGCTATCATGCTTTTTTGTAAACCTCCATCTTCAATTTCTATTTGTGCTTTTGGTAAATTCTCTTTTATAATTGATAGAATTTGGTCAAATTTAAGTTCGTGGCTGTAAATTGTACAGTTTTCCATCGGTTATTTATTTCTCAGGTAAAATCAACTGCTGAGCAGCATCCCATTTTTGCGTCAACCGAGAAACAATTATAATCGACAATAAGCCAGAAACCATTGCCAACGTTCTAAAAGGAAATAACACTACGCCATCTTCAATCATCGGATAATCAATTCGTATCGGCATCCCTAAAGTCGTATCTCCTCCACCAAATCGGAGAATAAAAGCGACCGTAAAACCTGCAACTGCTCCGTAAGTATTCGCTTTTTTATCGAATAATGCACAAACTAAAGGCGGGAAAAGTAGGCAATACACAAAGTCGCTACACAAAAACCATAAATCGTAAATACTATTAATATTCAAAGCTAAAATAGTCGCCGTTACGCCCACTATCCAAATACACCCTTTTAATATTTTAGCTAATTTTTCCGTCGTTATTTCTGGGTCAATCAAAGGCCGATAAACATTCCAAGTTGCCATTGAAGAAGCCGATAAAATGGAAGAATCCGCGGAGGACATAACTGCCGCTGCTACTGCCCCTAAACCAATAGTCGCTACCCACGGATTCGTTAAATATCGAATCACATGCGGTAAAACCGAGGCGGAATCAGGTGGCGCTGGCAAGCCCATTGCCGCCCAATCTGCCACATCTCCCACAATGCCAATCATACCTGCTGGAACAGCCGCAAACAAACAGAAAAAACCTGCAAATAAAGATAATCGAACAGCTGTATTTTCGTCTTTAGAAGCCAAAACTCTTTGAAAATAAACTTGCCATGGTAAACCACCAAAGACCAATAAAAGTGCATAATCCCACCAATTCCAATAATACACCCCTAAAGCTTCGACACTTGGAAAAAAGGAAGCCGCTGCGCCTTTTTTTGCTTGATATGTAGTCCATGCCAAATCCCACCCCCCAACAGTATCTAAGGCAAATGGCACCACCAAAAACAAACCGCCAATCAATAAAATAATTTGTACCACATCGGTTAAAGCTACCGCCCATAAACCGCCTAATGCCGTATAAGCAATCGCAATAATCGCTGATAATATAATTGCTGGTGTCGTCGCCAATCCCAAAACGGTCCCAAAAGTCGTACCCAACGCCATCAAAATAGCGGCTGTCCAAAATATTTCTCCTGTTAATGCGGGTAAAAATAAAACGGCTGCCATTCGTTTTCCAAAGCGTTGTTCCAAAGGATCGAGCATTGTTTTAAACTCATAGCGGCGCATTTTTCTAGCAAAGAATAAACCTCCGATAATCAAACTTAAAGCATAGCCCCAAGGTGCTTGCACCCAAACTAATCCAGATGCTGCTGCAGCTTCGGCTGTTCCATTGATAAAACCACCACCAACCCAAGTTGCCCCCATGGTCAAAACGGCAATACCAATAGGTAAAGAACGTCCTGCCAACATCACATCCGTCATCGTTTCAGATTCTTTTTTACTACTGGCATAAGCACCGATATAAAAAATCACTCCATAAAATATCGTCATAGCAACGTATCCTCCCCAAAAGACTTCATTCTCTGTAAAAAAATAGAGGTACAGTCCTGTTAATACGAGTAATCCCAGTAGTCCTATGGTTGGTAAAATTGCTTTTGATTTTGTTAGCTGCATGGGCGAAAGGTAACATAAAAAATCATAAAAATCAGCGTCCGTCAGCGTCAAAAAAACTTATTCCACAAAATTGTTCTGCCCTTAATCAAAATCCGACCATTTCAGAATAGAAAATTAAAAAGGAAGCAGACAATACCAAAATAATTCCTTTTCTTTGGACAAATTTTCAAAACATGACAAAACCAACTATACTACAAAAATCACTTGCTTGGAGTGTACATATTTTCACTGCATCTGGTTTATTGGCAGGTTTTATGGCCATTTTAGCCGTTCAAGCGCACGATTGGCGGACTGCAATGTTCTGGTTATTGGCTTGCTTGGTTATTGATGGAATTGATGGGACTTTTGCTCGACTTTTTAGAGTGAAAGAAGTCTTGCCTTATATGGATGGAAAAACGATTGATTATGTGATTGATTTTTCGACTTATGCTATTATTCCTGCCTATTTTTTTTATGAAGCGGAACTGGTAGCACTCGATTGGCGCTTACCTTTGACCTTTCTCATTCTAATAGTTTCCGCACTTTATTACGGCAAAGAAGGAATGGTTTCTGATGATAATTATTTTATTGGCTTTCCTGTTTTATGGAATATGGTTGTTTATTATTTGGTTTTCGTCTTGGATTGTTCTGCCTTGATGAATGGATTATTAGTCGTTTTATTTGCCATTTTACATTTTGTTCCGATTAAATTTGCTTACCCAAGTCAGGGTAGTCGATTAAAAGGATTAACTATTGCCGCTTCATTGGTCTTTTTAATTGCTTTACCACTTACTGTTTATTATTATCCTGAACAACCGCTTTGGTTGAAAACATTGATGATGCTAAATTTAGTTTATTTTGGGGGGATTGCTACTTGGGATACCTTTTTTGTGGACAATCATAAATCTTAAATCTTACATCATAAATCCATCTAGGTTTTATGTGACAGATTTATGATGTAAGGTTTATGAATGATGATTTATGATTTTTTGCCCCTCTCAAAATCTGGGGGAGTTTTATCCCACATTTTGAATAGCCTAATTTCAAATAATCATAAACCTTTTATTCCTTTTACTGTTTATCTTCTACAATCTACAAATTATGATAAGTAGCAGCATAAAAAATATTTTTAAGGGAATGGAGACCAATGAGGGAAACACCATTGGGCAACTCTCTACACGTCAGCCTATTATGTTAATTTTTTTGCGACATTTTGGGTGTACTTTTTGTCGAGAAGCGCTTTCTGAATTGTCTCATAAAAGATATGACTTAGAAGCCAAAGGTTCCAAGTTAGTATTTGTTCACATGGCAGATACCGAAACGGCTGACCGTTATTTTGCTAGATATAATTTAGAAGGAATTGAGCATGTGAGTGATCCAGATTGTCAATATTATACCGCTTTCGGTTTGGTTAAAGGTAATTTCAGGCAACTATTTGGCTTATCTAGTTGGATTAGAGGCTTTCAGGCAGGCGTTATTGAAGGACATGGTATCGGTCAGCAAATGGGAGATGAATTCCAAATGCCAGGTGTTTTTGTCGTTCAAGGTAATCGAATTAGAGAACATTACATTCATAAATTATCTTCTGACAAACCTGACTACGAAAAATTGGCAGAGTGTTGTGTGATTTGAGGGAGTGAGGTAAATTGAGGTATATGAGGTGATGAGGTAATGAGGTGGCTAAGCTGTAAGCTAAAAAGATTGTTGGATAATTATTCGGTCAATTCAACTATACAAAAATAATTATACTTAAATTTGAACATCCTGCCTAACTCAGGACGTTTACTATTTAAGAAAGTATTTACTTTTATTTTTTCTAAAATGAGTAATTGTGAGGTGAAACACTAAAACTGGCAATTCCATACCAAGTTTAGCCAATATTTATTCATTTTCACATTCATTCATTTACTCCGCTAGGTTCGCCCAAAATTAGTTAATAAAATAAAATATTATCAAAATAATATTTTGATTTATGTTTAAAATGCAGAATTTTATTTATTTTAAATAAACTCTTTTCAGGTTATTATTTTAGGGTTAAAAATAATATTTTAATTATATTTATTTAATAAAAATAAATACGAACAAAATACTGTTTTAAAGATAAAAATACTTTTAATACAGAATATTATTTCGTGTAATTTATGTATTAATCAAAAATTTGAGCGAACCTAGCGTTACTCATTGAATAATTATTAAAGATATGATAGGATGGCGTTTTTCAGAACATATTCCAAATACAGAGGACGGCAACGTTTTTGAAAAATTATTAAAATTATTTCAAGAGTTACTAATCCATACTTCTGGCGATGTAAGTGAGGCATTATCTTGGTTAACCCAATTGGACAAAGAATATAATTTGACCAACAAGGACTACGGTATGGCTGATTTTATTGATGAATTAATAGACAAAGGTTACATCCAACAAGAAGGTGGAAAAGGACAAGGAGGCTCGTTCAAACCCTCTAAAAAAATGGAAGTTGCTTTGCGCAAAAAATCTTTAGCTGATGTTTTTGGACAAATTAAAAAATCTAAAAAAGGCAATCACAGTACCAAAATAAGCGGTAAAGGGGATGAATCAACTTCTGAATTGCGCCCTTATGAATTTGGGGATTCTTTAGATAATATAGCCATTTCAGAATCTTTGAGAAATGCGCAAATTAATAATGGCATTGATAATTTTAGCTTAACACCAAGAGATTTAGAAGTTCACCAAACCTTTTATCAAAGTCAAACCAGTACGGTATTGATGATTGATATTTCTCATTCCATGATTTTATATGGAGAGGATAGAATCACGCCCGCCAAGAAAGTAGCTATGGCTTTGGCGGAAATGATTACCACTCAATATCCAAAAGATACGTTAGATGTCTTGGTTTTTGGAAATGATGCTTGGCAAATTGAAGTGAAAGACCTCCCCTACTTAGAAGTTGGACCTTATCATACTAATACGGTAGCAGGTTTAGAATTGGCTATAGATATTATTCGGCGTCGTAGAAATCCCAATAAGCAGATTTTTATGATTACAGATGGTAAGCCAACTTGTATTAAAAAAGGGAAAAAATATTATAAAAACAGCTTCGGTTTAGACCGAAAGATAGTCAATAGAACGCTAAATTTAGCCGCTCGCTGCAAAAAAATGGATGTACCAATAACAACATTTATGATTGCGAGAGACCCTTATTTGGTCAATTTCGTCGAGCAATTTACTAAGGCTAATAATGGAAAGGCATTTTATAGTAGTCTAAAAGGATTGGGCGAATTTATTTTTATGGATTATAAAGATAATAAGCGGAAGAAAGGTTAGCAGTTTGCAGTTTGCAGTTAGCAGTTAGCAGTTAGCAGTTAGCAGTTAGCAGTTAGCAGTTAGCAGTTAGCAGTTAGCAGTTAGCAGTTAGCAGTTAGCAAAATTAAAAAGCACGATTTGATTATTCCAATCAAATCGTGCTTTTTTTGTAACAAATTTTCGATTTATTTTCAGCTAAAAACTGCCTACTGCCTACTGCCTACTGCCTACTGCCTACTGCCTAC
>Ga0208544_10000427_pt1 | contig 33210 bp, 33 predicted proteins | sample DEB08_DNA_9_FD_184526 | JGI IMG/M metagenome (GOLD analysis project Ga0208544, IMG submission 184526) | Aqueous microbial communities from the Delaware River and Bay under freshwater to marine salinity gradient to study organic matter... | ecosystem: Environmental > Aquatic > Marine > Coastal ... | reverse complement strand
GACCGAAACGACGGTGGACATTAAAAACAACGAAACCGGTGAAACTGAAACAATCGAATACGACTTTGCTCACATGGTTCCGCCGCAGGCTGCCCCCGACTGGATCAAAGCCTCAGGGCTTGACGACCCGGAAAGTCCGTTCGGTTACATGGCGGTGGACAAGAACACTCTCCAGCACACAAAATTCCCAGAGATATTTGGCTTAGGTGATGCCACCAACACACCTAACTCAAAAACCGGTGCAGCTATTCGCAAACAAGCACCCGTTTTGGTCCAAAATCTTGTTGCATCCATGGATGGAATATCCCTACAGGGTTCTTATAGCGGTTACGCATCCTGTCCCATCACCACAAGTCGATCGCACTTACTCCTTTGTGAATTCGATTACTCCATGGAGCCAACTCCATCAATCCCGTTTGTGAATACCAAAAAGGAAATCAAGGAATTTGGTCAATTCAAAAAAATTGGACTACCAACTCTGTATTGGAATCTCATGCTAAAGGGTCTTGCTTGACATTTTTCCAGAGTGAAAGAGCTTCCAATGGCATGACTTGTATTAGATTTCGTCCGGTCCGATCTTGCGAATAGATTTTATGATGGGCAAGGCTGGCAGTATTGTCGGAGCTTTTTCCGCAGTGATGTGAGGATCATTCAATTTAACCTTCTAGGGCGAATAATGGTTGCCCTAGAAGGTTAAAAAACTTGGGCTACGGTTGGATGCGAGTATTCCAACGCGTGGGACCAACCTTTGACGGCAACAGAACGAAGATCAGTACCACGACGAAGCCGACGAACGGGATGAGCACAATCCAGGCCCACCAACCGGAGCGATCCGTGTCGTGCAGGCGCCGAATCCAGAGCGATAAGCCCGGTAAGAAAAGCGCCAGAGAGGTGAGCAGGTACACCGGACCCACACCCGACAACAAGTCGCTTGAAAACAGGATTGTGTCGATAATCGAGGCAGCAATTGTGGCGATGATGACGAAAAGAGTCCACCACCAGTATTCAGATCGGGTGGACCGAGCATCCCAGACCACGTATCCGCGAAAACCTTTTTTGATTGCGTCGGTAAAACTGGTCTGTGGTGGTTCTGAATATTCTGTTATTTCGATTTCTTCCATTGACATGGGGGACCTCCGGATTCGATGAAATGTTTTTTAAAGGTTAGGGGGTCGGGTAAGTGGCGGCAAGCACATACGCTACCTTCACTCATCGAAGTTCGTCTGCGAGCGGTACTTGCCATTTTCGTGGTGAAGGTTTGCGGGTGCCCGGTCGGACTTAACCGAGAGCTTCTTCGTCAGCGCGAGGATGCGCACGGGAGTCGTGTCTGCAGAACTGTCGGCATTGGGGTCGGGTGAGACCACTGGAGACCAGTCCCGCTCTGGCATGCGGGAATAGCCCTGCAGTGCATAGAACTTCAATGCTCGTTTGTTTAGGTCGACCACGCTGATCACCATTTGCTCGGCTCCACGTGTTACGGCTTGCGCCTCACACTCGGTCACGAGCGCTTGACCCACCCCACCGCCCCAGGAGTCGGGAGAAATGGCGAGGAAGCGAAATTCGTACTCGTTCTCGCGGCACAGCACAGCAGGACTCGTGCCGTCTGGTGGGCACAAACAAATGGTGCCGACAATGCCACCTTCAACTTCGGCAACCCACGTGTATTCCAATCGTGAACCCACGTCACCCAGTTCGAGAGTGTAAGGAGACTCTGCGGAGAGGTGACCGCCAACGACGTACGCATTAACTAGCAGCTCACCTACGGCAGTTGCTTCAGATGAATTGATGGGTCGAATGATCACGGTGGCACGGTACCGGGGCGCAAAAGCCAATGCACTCCTAACATGGCGGTGTGAACGGACGCCTACCCAGTGGACTCGGCATCGCTTTAATTGCTGGCCTGTGCTTGTCCTTGGCTGCATGTTCTGGCAGCGCCGATAGTGATGCCCGGGCCAATGATTTGGCTATACGGGCCTGCACGGCGCAAGCGGTTCAACCAAGAGAAGGGTTCAATCCCCAAAGTGCAAGCGTCGGTGAATTGTCGAAACTCGCCGACACGGCAATGCGCAGAAGTGAATTAGCGGATCAAGCCGCCGCATTAAACGAGCGGTGGTTGCTGCTTTCAGAGGTTAGCGCGGCTATCGCAGGATTCGCCCAGCAACTGATTCAGGCGCGCGAGGAGCGAGCTATTTCATTAAGCATGTGGGACGATTACAAAACTGCCAGCAACACCTACCTCGCCGAATGTCAGTCTGCGTTGAAGAACGTTTTCAACTCCAAATTTGAGATGGACACAGCGGTGAGCGCATTAATGTCGATGAAGTATTCATGAGTTGGGGACAGACGGTTCCTCCTTCGCGCATGTTCTACGTTTCGTACATGAACGAAATAGCGGTGAGTGAAGCCCGAGAACATTTGGCTGAGGTGATTGAGGGCACCCAGCGCACGGGCGAGCCGGTGTACCTGACCCGCCGCGGTCGCGCGGTCGCAGTAGTCGCAGTAGTCGTTGACCCTGTGGTGTTTGGGAAGCTAGTAGAGGACGCTGAAGATTCACTGGATCACGCTGAGTTGGCGTTGGCACGTGAGGAAGATGAATACTTCCCATGGGAGCAAGTCAAGGCCGACCTCGGTCCTTCGTGACCGTGACCTACGAGGTCAGACTTGCGCGCCGAGCCGTGCGGTCTCTTGAATCACCGGAGCGTCGCGAGCAACAGCGTACCGCTCGCTGCATTGCATATCTTGGCTAATAACGCACGGCCACTGAATTGCGTCACATTGCAGGGCGAGGACTGCGTCTACCGTGTTCGCGTCGGCGATTACCGGATTGTTAATGAAGTGCTCGACTCAGTGCCTCTGATTCACGTCGTGCGAATTGGTCACCGCCGCGAGGTTCACCGATGAACTCCTCACAATTCCTACAATGCGACTGGACACAATTACGGTGTGGCAACTGCGGTATTCACACCGATTGATTCCACAGCAAAGTCTTGAAGGCTGTACTGATCCAGCAGTCCCTGGTAGGTGCCGTTGTCAATCAACTTTTGAAGTCCAACTTGGATCGCTGTTACAAGTTCGGTTTGGGTTACGCCAACACCAATTCCGATGGGCGTTGCGTTTAATCCAGCGGAGTCATCACCAACTCGAATAACCTCAAGTTCATTGCCGGTGCCGTAAGCCGCAGCGGTTGGCATTGCGTTGAGTGAATCGGTCAACCATGCGTCAGTTACGCCGGTGCCCACAGCTGCGGCGTAGGAAGCATCACCTAATGGGTCAACATTTGCAATCGTGATTGAGGTGCCAGCGGGGCACTTGTCACTCTCGGTGGCCAGGAGTTTTGCTTGAAGGGAATCGGTCCACGCCCCCACGTTGAGACCGCAGAGATCAAGGAAACTTGCAATTGCGTTGGGGTTGCCAGCGGGAACGATGATGTCGGACCCGCTGCGCAGGTAATTAACCATTGTCATTGACTGCTCCCGTTCCGCGTAGTCACTCAATTGCGCCATGGCAACGTCAATTTCACCGGCTTCCAAAGCCGGTTGCAATCCCAGCCACCCCGTGTTGTCATAGCGAATTTCAATTCCGAGTTGTTCCCCGAGAGCGGCGGAAAGATCTGCCTCAAATCCCGAGTAGGTGCCGTCATCGAGTTCAACGAACTGTCCTTCACGAGCAAACTCTGTGCCAATAGTCAGGTACCCCTGGTCCATGATTTCTTGTGGCATCGACGCGGAACTTGAATCTGAGTCAGACCCTCCGCAGCCCGTCAAGGCACCTAACAGCGTGAGCATGGGAACGATGGCGAGGGGCGTGCGTGCAATCTTCATGGGCATGGAGCTCCTTGATGTGGGTGTTCTTCAACAGAAAATCTGACCGGGGAGATTTTATCTGGCTCAATGGCAAGGCAATACCGTGTTTCCACGGTAGTTCCCACCGAATTCAGTTGGCCTTTCGGGAGAAAGATCAGTCATTAATCGTTCATGGCAATCCATTAAGTGTGACAGCGGGAGAAATGAGGAAATTTTTCCATCACAATTTCGTGACGAAGCGGTTTGCGATCGGCAGAAGAATTTGTGTTCATTTGAACGCATGTGAATCTGTATCGGAGACCATTATTAAATACGAAATGGAGAAGTGATTTCGATGCTTGTATCTCAACATGTAACGTCCAAACTTGTTTCTGGTTGTGATTCCCAGTGAAGCGGCTCTTCGTTATAGCTGTCCCTGTTGTCGCGGCCGTTGGCCTTGCAGGTGGTGCTTATGCGCTCGGAGCAATCAGTGTGTCCGCGCCGATATTCCCTGTAGTTGGACAGGCGTCCATTGAAGTTTGTGACAGTGACGGGGTGTCCACGACGTACACCTACGGCAACTCCAGTGCCAAAGGTGTCAAAGTGGAAAGTGGCACCATCTCTGGTATTGATAGTGCTTGCAAGACCGCGACAATGGAGTTCGTGGATTCCTCCGAGGCAATTGTTAAGTCCTACAGTGGTTCGGTTGCTGGTGGATCAACAACGGTCGCCACCAACATTTTCACCAATGAATTCGATTCCGTCCGCGTCATTCTGGCGCCATGACTCCCAATTGAGCATCAAGTCAACCTCTGGCTGAATCTGGGTCGGTTGGCCCGATGCATTCAGTGTGTTCAGTCTTTTAAGTGTGTTCAGTCTTTTCTGAGTGCTTGAGCTGAGACTGTGACATCCAGCATGGATCCGATTATGAGTGACGGCATCTTGTCGAATCCCAGATCGGCGCGGGCAATGCGGGCCGAGGCGTTAAACCTTGCCGTGTCGCCCTTGATTGCGATACAAGAGATTGCAAGCTCGACCGGGGAGAAGTAATGATCTGCTCAACCGAGATTGATTCAGTACGACCTAGTTTCAGGCGCCAGTTCCGGGCGACCGCGTACGGCCTTCCACCAACCTTCAGTGACATCAAAAACGGTTACAACGGCAATGACCCACGCGATTAACGTTGGGACGAGATCTACGAAAGTTCCGAATTCACCAGCAGTGACAATGGAAGTGAATTCGGAGTTAAGCAATTGATCAGAAACGATGAGATATATTGCAGAAAAAGCAAAAGTAAGGCTTAACAGGGAGTTTGCCGCAGCCAGGAGGATGGTCCACTTTCCCGTGCGGTATTTGATGATTTCCAAGGTGATGCTGGCCAGAAGGATGATGGTCAGTGCAGGAATCCACGACGTGCTCAACTCTGGATTAAGGATCGGAATCGATGGGCCATCCGGGTCAAAAGACTCTTGATAAGTGGGCTGCCACAGAAGGAACAGGGCCACAAGGGAAAGCCCTGTGATCGAGGCCAACGTGTCACCCAAACTAATGCGGTTGACGGTCACTTCAGGGAGATCATCAAGGTCCCAGTCGGATGTAATCGGAGAATTCACCGACGCAGTCGCAAACGTGCGATCCGTTGTTCTTCGGTCGATAACGGCGAACACCAACGTGACCCAGAACGCTATTTGAATACCAACCATGAACCCGGATCCCACAGCCGAAAGAATGACGTTCCACAAACTTTCTCCGGACAATGCGGTTGCGAAGCCCACCACCACGGTCACGATCGGCACAACAATGGAGATCAGAAGTTTCAACAGCCTGATGTACTCAGGGTAAAACGTTGGCCCGATCAAAGACAGTGATCGACCAGAGTAGGACGCCGCCACCCGCATCGGATCACCAAGCTCGCGAAGGACCCGTTGCTCAGCTGTTCCCGGATCCTCACCTCGCGCCATCCGCTCCAACACCGACGAATCAATTTTTTGTCGGAGTCTCACAGCCACACCTTCTCGCTGATCTGCAGGGACTTCCTTAAGCACGGCAGCGAGGTAACGGTCGGTCAAGAATGTTGTCGTTGTCATTGTCGCATCTATTTCCTCACGGCACCGCTGGTTACTCATCAATAATGAGTGTGGCACTTTGAGTGAGCGGATGCTTCCGATGACTTACTTGTTGACCGGTCTGACAATCCAAACGACCAAGGGATCAGCGTTGAGATTGTCACACGGTTTTGGTCTCTAACTTGCTATGCGCCTGCCTATTTACATGGCTTTAGTTCACCCATTCGGTCACCATGCGGTTGGCCACTTGCTCTAGCGCCTTTTTCTGCGGAGCGGTGAGATTCAAAGCGCTGCCTGTTGATGCTTGAGTCATGATGATGGCGTCATTTAACAGAGTAAAGATGCTCAAGGTGTCACTGAGATATTGAGGCTGATCGCCTACAGCGGCATTGTCTGAGTTCTGGTTGGTGAAGACCGACTCTACGCCAGTCACTGTCACTCCTGGGATTTTTCCCGATGTGACGACGTTCCGATAGGGAAACACCATGTCGTCTTCACTTGTCCACGACCCCGAGTAGTCACCATCACATTTCTTGATGTCTTTTGTGAGTTTTGCAAAGGCCTTTTCGGCCGCGACATTTGTCCGGTATTCGTTGACGGTAATACTGAGTCTGAGATCGTCTTTGCGTGGTTCATAAAAACCAAAGGAGTTGCGAATTGACTTCGACAATTCAACTTCAGGTCCGTTCTCGACTGCGCTTGTGCAAACGAAGCCCCCTATATTGCCCGAATCGCTGACCTCAACGGTCATTCTAGGTTTGGATGCAAAAGTTTTCGGCAACTGCTTAGGGCTGACATAGTGTGAGGCTGCATGCGCAAATGCTTCGCGGTCATAAGCTTGGGCCGCACTGCCTGCTAGGCCAGAAGATCCAAGAACGAGGGCGCCACTCAGGACACCGATAAAAACCTTTTTCATTATTTTTCCTTCTATTTGTTAATGATTTATCTTTTAGGAATAGAGTCTACTTTATGAAGTGGGTGTTGAAGTCAGTGTGTTGCGACGCCTTGGAGACACTCATTGATATTTCGGCCATGGCAACACAGACCTCTGATCTGTGGCGAAGTGAGCAACTCGACTACTCGCGCTCACGCGCAATGGGCGATCAATATGTGCCTTTCAGTCAGATCAGACGCGATGCTCTCGAAGCTACTTTGGCCCACTTCACACCCGGTAATTTCTAACCGACGACGTCAGTTCGGCACTCGCGTCCTTATGCACGCAAAGGTTCCATGGACAAACCACCCCAGTTACTGAGGCAGATGGCACGATATTTATGATTCGCGACACAGGGGAACGGGAGGTTTATTATCCACAGAGTTCTTGGAGGAACTAAATGCGCACGTTTCAACCCCTATCGCTTGTTGTAAGCATTGCAATTTTCAGTGTCATGGGCCTCACCACCTTCCCTTCCGCGGTGGCTGCTGAGAATGCAGGCTCTCTGGATAGTGCCTTTGCGCCCTTAATTTCTGATGACCTCGATGGTGAACTCTATATTCAGGAAGTAGTTGAACAGCCGGATGGCAAAATCATCATCGGGGGATATTTTTCCAAGGTAAACGGTGATCCCGCAGTTGCGTTAGCCCGCCTGAATTCTGATGGCACAACGGACACCTCGTTCAATTCGGCCGGTGTTGGATTCACTGATGGAGTCGAAGCCTTGGCCCTGCAGCCTGATGGAAAAATTCTTGTTGGCGGGGGTGGTAGGAGCGTGAACTACCTTGCACGTTTGAATGCTGATGGGAGTCCAGATACAACGTTCATGACGAACAAAGGCAGCGGAGCAAATTTCAACGTAAATAGTATTGCTCTTCAAGTAGATGGAAAAATTCTCTTAGGTGGTTATTTCACCACTCTTGATGGACAGACTTCTAATCGAATTGCTCGGCTAGACGCTGATGGAACACCTGATACGACTTTCACCACGAATGTTGGGACTGGTTTTAGCTCCTCGGTGCAAAGTCTTGTAGTGCAATCGAATGGCAAGATTGTCGTCGGTGGTGAATTCGAGACACTTAATGGCGCAACGGTTAACAAGGTTGCGCGCTTGAACGCTGATGGAACACCTGATGCAACGTTTACCGCGAACAATGTGGGACTTGGAGGCTCTCGGCCTTACGTTTTTGGGCTTGGTATTCAAGAGGATGACAAGATTCTTGTTGGAGGTAGTTTCAACACGATGGATGGCCACCCCGCGAATAACATTTCCAGACTCAATGCCGACGGGAGCGTGGATACTGACTTCGGAGTCAATATCGGATCCGGTGTGGATAACATTGTCAGTTCGTTCGCCGTACAGTCAAATGGCAAAATCATTGTGGGTGGGTATTTCATCACCATAGATTCGATAGCGGCTAGCAAGTTGGCGCGTCTTAATAGTGATGGTAGCCCTGATACTTCCTTCATTAACAATCTTGGGACAGGGTTTGGACCGGATCAAGTTTTAGCTGTGGCAGTTCAAATGAATGGTGGGATTTTAGTGGGTGGAAACTACACACAATTCGATGGTGAGGCCACGCCATATCTCGCACGACTCTACGGAGATGCAAGTGCGAGCACAGGAACAGCCGCAACCTCACCTATGTGGCTGCAGTCAATTGGACGTGATTCAGCAACGGCAACTTGCCCTGTGGGTTACTCCGGATCTTGGGACATGTGGCCTAACGGAGGCAGGGGCGGATTCGTGTGCAATAAGTTTGTTGTGGCCTACGGCAACTAAACACTGCAATTGAAAGGTAGTTGAATCCCCCAAACAGACAACGCTTTGAGGTGTAGGCCGACCGGCAACTTAGAATCAACTGGTGCACAACCAAAACAACGGAAAATATATGGAAAAAGATGCAGACTCCTTTTCCGCATTAAGTGGTTCCTACACGACCATTATCCCAGTTCGCAGTGCGGATCCATTCCTTAAACAGGCAATTGACAGCGTGCTTGCACAGAGCGCACCCCCCGGCCCCATTTGGGTAGTGGTCAACGGGAGTGATCCCGAAGATAGTCAGAGTGCGCGGGATGTAAGGGAGTATCAGGGTCGAGTTCAACTAATGTCAATCAACGAAACAGGCATGGTTGCGGCATTAAATCATGGAATCAAAATGGCAGAGACGGAATTTATTGCTTTCCTGGACTCTGATGATTTATGGGTGTCCGACAAACAGGAGAGGCAACTGGACCTTTTGAGTGAGCATCCGCCAATTGACGCTGCAACTTGCTTGGCAACAAATTTCGGAGTTGAATCTAATGGTTCTCGAAGGGAACTTGTTACCGCGGAGGCAATAATGTTCACGTCAACATTGTTTCGCGCATCGACTTTTGTGAAGTTTGGTGCGCTAGACCCTCAATCCACACACTTCAACTGGCTCTATAGGTGGTGGAGTTTGGCCCGCGAGAGGGGCATTCAAACAGGGAGCACCGGCACCGTTGGGACTTTGCGGCGAATCCATGACAACAACAGCTGGGTTACTGAGAACAAAGAGGGTAGCGGGATTCTCTTTTCTGAACTGCGTTCGATCGTGCATCGAAGACGTTTAAGCCAATCTCTAGGGAATGAATAACCTTGCACTACATGAAATGTGTCCTCGATTCTTGCTTGTTGGGACCTGAATCTAGAATCCTAAATCTTTTTGATCCCGCAGGAATCAATTCCCATTGGTTGACAGAAAACCACTTGTCCCACATAAATTGCACCGGCGAAGAAGCATTACGCCAAATAATGGAATCAGATCAACACTGGGATCTGGTCCTTGCGACATTTGGGATTGATCGTTTTTATTCAACTACAAGTGAACCACAACTATTTGATTTCATAACATGGTTGAAAAATCATTCAAGATTATGTCTTGTGACACCTCACCATGAAGGCAATGATCCATCTAATCCGCGGCTAGGGCCATACCGCTTAAATCCGCAGTTCACGATTTTCAATTACTACGGCGAGATTTTACCCGGTGTGAATTCACTTGAGGAAGTTCCTGTAATAGCCCTTTCGGACTATTTCCTATTCGACGGTTATAGGTGGTATGAGGGCAATAATCTGGTGTCGATGTCCGTGGGGATTGGCGGGTTGAGTTCAATGACCGATTCGGCGAAAAGGTCGAGAACATTCATGCATGACGAGGGCTACGTGATCAAATCTCAAGTTGGTTGCCCGGAATACTTCGACTCTTTGGAGATTGTTCGCGAGGCTGAAGTGCTCGCAAGTATGCCGCCAGAAATTAGGTCAGCACTGAACTTGCCGCGTTTACTGAACACCAATCAAGGACGTGCGGTCTCAACTGTCGTGCGTCAGGGCATTAACGGAGAGTCGTTGACCTTGCTTGATAAGGACTCCACTCAGGGTACGCGACTAGACCTAATGAAAAAAGTAATTAACCTTGCGGCATCCTATGCAGATCTTGGTTTCTTCCATAATGATTTTCGGCCGTGGAATATATTACTCACCCCCGATGGCCTGAGATTGATTGATTTCGCCGATGTCTCCACAATTGACCAGGATGTTCGTGATATCCCGCAGATTCTTGCCTTGGTTGGAACGGTGGCATCGCTATGCAATCTTGAAACTAAAGGTCTCCCGTTAAGGTCAGGTGAAAATTTTGATACCGATTTACTCCAGATACTGAGTGAGTATTTGAGTGTGCGAGATATGAATATTGCTTCACTCTACGAGCACCCATGGCTGCGGCTACCTGGGACGAAGGACACCGTTGACTTGACCAAGGTGGTCACAATTTTTGACTTGCTCGATTCCGTTTTGATTCCCAGCCGGGATCTGGTGATGTGATGACATCTCACGCTTCTGCAGTAAGTGCACATAAGTCTCTAATAACAATAGGATCTGAGAGCCAATCGCAGGAGCATCAGTTGGCTGTCACTGGCATACAGAGAGTTGTTTGTGAAGCTCATAAAAGTCTAACAGATCTTCTCGGTATTGCTGGCGTTGAAATTGGTTGGGTGCACACGTCAAATTCGCAACGATCCTTGAACTTCAAGACTGAACCGTATTTGGCCACAGATCCAGTATTAAACGGACCGGAAGTTCAATTGTCAGAAATTGACGGGCTTGTAATCCTCGACATTCCAATGCAAATGGATTTTCCGGCCGTGTTGGTTCAAAAGGCTATCCGTGACCTTCAAGTCTTTGTCTTGATTCACGACATTCTTCCGCTGATTAATCCGCAATGGTTTCCAAAGGCCGCACCTCGATCATTTAAACTGTACATTCAGCAGGTCCTTCACGCGGCTGACCACATAATTGTTCCCAGCGAGCAGGTGAAGCGGGACCTGCTGAATCTTGGGTGGAAGCATCGCGCTGCAATTACCGTGATACCCCTCGGGTCAATACACAAACAGCGCACGCCCCTTGAGTTCCCTGATTCTCAGGTCTCCGCGATGTATGTGTCGACCATTGCACCAAGAAAGGGTCACGATAAATTACTGGATGCCTTTGACGTGCTTCGTGCGCGCGGATGCGACATTGACTTGACTTTATTCGGTAGCATCGGTTGGGAATGCGAAGACCTGGTCAATCGAATTCGCTACCATCCGGATTTGAATGGTCGACTTAAATGGTATCGAAATGCCGATGATCACGTGGTAGAGATGACGGCGAGCAAATGCAATATCGGCGTCATTCCTTCAGAGGGCGAAGGCTTTGGCATGTTCCTAGAGGAGGCCCTCACCCTTGGACTCAAGGTCGTGGGGTCTGACATTCCCGTCTTTCGTGAGCGCGAGCAGCCGAATGTCTACTTTGCAAATTTGGATGGTGAATCACTAGCTGACTCATTGGTGATTGCTGCAGGCCGCCCCTGGGAACCAATGGTTGGGGGCCAAGTTCGATCCATGACCGACTTCTCACGAGATCTGACGGATCTGATTACAGAACAACTGATGATGTAGTCTGTGAGGACTAGGAGGTCGAACAACACTGCTACTTGTACTGCTACTTAAGGAGTCTGACCCCGTTGAATTCTTCACTTGGTGGTGACACCGAATTTCGAATCAGAAGTGCCTCGCTATCAATGGAGCGCCTTGATGGCGAAGTGATTGCAATCGACTTTTCCACAGGAAAGTACTTTAGTTTCCAAGGTCCGGCAGCGGACCTAATGTGGTTACTCCAAAGTGAAGTGCCCAGGGAATCATGGTTTGAGGTCGTTCAAGAGGCGTTCAAATCACTGGCGACGTTAGAGGAGTTTACAGCTCAGGTAGAAGCCTTCATCTCGGAATTGAAATCCCTTGGATTAGTTGAGCAAACTGATTGGTTGACGGGAAACCCAACAGCATTACCTGAGGATTATGAACGTGGTGCGTGGGAATCCCCCCAAATTATGGTTGAAGACGATCTAGCCGATTTATTGGTGATCGATCCGATACATGACACAGGTGAAGATGGCTGGCCAGAGATTAAACAGGGCTAGCAGCCGCGCGCAGAACTTCGCGAAGTCCATTATTGAACAAGCAGAACAGTTAGTTGAACCTGAGTTGAGGCGTTTAATCGCCATCGGGCCATATTCAGTTGAAATGTCATTCGCATCCAACAGTGAACTTACGGAACTGATTCAAGGTGCGTTCATTCCGAAATCAGGACAGGGTGATTGCCCTCCGACAAAAGTATTTATCTGCCAGAAAGGCGACGGAGTTGTGCTCCCGAATCTAGATTGGGCACAAGAATGGATAGGCACAAATTCCGTTATTCCGAGTTTGATCACACACCCTTATCGTATTTTTATTGATAGAAACCAAGGGATTATCTACTGTTTCGATCCGCAGGAAAACCGTGCAGCAATCATCATCCGCGACTCAAAGGAATTGGATTTGCGCAGTTTCATTACCCCGTTTCGAATCTTGTGGAGTTGGATTGCAATCGCGAGTTCATCACTTGTGTTGCATGCCGCGGCCGTTCAAGTAAATGGATATGGTGTTCTGTTAAGTGGACCGTCTGGTTCAGGGAAATCCACACTCGCCGTTTCAACAGGCCTAGCGGCGGGCAATTCGATTCTGGCTGACGATTGCGTTTTGGTACATCGCGAAACTATTTATGCCCTTTATTCCAGAGTCAAGATTGAATCTGACAATCTCAGTGCTATCAATTTCGGGCCTGATGTGGAAATCTATTCATTACCTGAAGCGCCCAACTCTAAGCGCTACGTTCAGATTGAACAGAGTTTCCCTAAATTCATAACAAAAATTGATGCATCAGTCCTTGTTTTCCCTTCGATTTATGGCCGCTCAGGCTTCTATGAGTTATCCGAGAGGAGATCGGTATCAATGTTGACGTCTGATTCCATGAGGGAACTATTCGGTGGAACACCGTTAGCTCGCAGGGGTATTCAGCGACTTGTATCTAAACTGCCAACTTATCGGCTTTTATTGGAGCGGTCCCTGGGTGAGAACATCAAAAATTTAGAAGGTCTGGTCAACAATGTCGCAGCCTAAGGCTCAATTAACGGTGGAAGATGGATATGCAATCCGTTCTGCAACAGCCCCTATTTCGATAGCACACCAAAACTGGAATGAGTTATTGTCTGCGACGGATTTTCAACACATAAATCCCAACACGCAGCGCTTGGCACCAATGATCTACCACCATTTGAAAGATCAAGGTGACCTATTCGAAAGAGAGCGTCTACGTGGGACTTACAAGTACGCATGGGCAAAGAATCTACGAATGCTCAACTCGTTGAATCCAGTGTTCGCAGAGTTGAATTCCCGATCAATCAATTACCGGGTGATAAAGGGAATCGCAGTCCAGCTTGAATTGGGATTTGTTGGCGCCAGAGTTGTTGGTGATGTTGATATCCTCGTTTCGCAAAATGAGATCAACATTGTCCGTGAGATTCTTGAATCGAATGGTTTCCGGTGCAATTCACTGTCTACATGCAGCCGTCATACTTCACAAGCGCCATTTGAGGCGCTCAATTTCAATTTAGGTGACAATCATGTTGATGTTCATGTCGCAGAGCTAAAGGATCCAAAAGCACTGCTGTTGGAAATGCTGAAATCGGCACCAAATGTCATTGAGAACCGGGGAATATTGATTCAAGTCCCCGCGCCCGAATTCCTGTTACTGCACAGTGCCTTTCACGGTCATCAAGCTGTATCGGATACTGATCTGGTCCAGGCAATTGCGGACATAAGTCTCTTGGCAACAAATTGTGAACCGCTTAAACTCACCGGACTTGCAAAGAAAACAAAATCCGAATCTGATTTATGGCACGTCGCAGCGGAGGCGAAGCATGTTGACATTGTGCTGCCCGAAATCGGCTTGGCGGCGACATCTAAAGAGGAACGATTTATAAATAATACCTCCGCGAGTATCAAGGATTTTGCAACTAAGGTGGGAAAAGTTCCGGCAATTGTGCATGACAGATATCGTGGCAATTCAGCACTCGCCCATGTGTTGGGACAGTTCTCAGGGAGAAAAGCAGCCTATGCAGTGTGGCTTGGCTTGGGTCAATTTTCGGCCGTTGAAAGATTGCTGATGTCAAAGGAACGGGGCTTTCTCAAGACTCCAGCAAAGGTGTGCATGTCAGGAACATCGCTCTTGCCATTCGGATCGACGGCTTCAGACTTTGTCACTTCCTCTCAACTTGCGGCGGAAACGCTGGATTACCGGTTCGCCATCCGAATAGATCCGCGGGCTCGAGAGCTGGTTCTCACATTGGACGCGGAGTTTCTCCACTCCAGCGATGCTTTCGTTTATTCAAATGGAAGACCGATAACTCGAATGGTGGCAGGTGATGGAAATTCTGGAGAAGTGATAATCCGTAACCCGGATACGGTCAATGAGATTTCCATTCGCCCAACTGCTCGAGTGTGTGCTGAATGTTTCACGAACTTGGTGGATCTCAAAGTCGACATTCGTTGGGCTTAATCGTCCGTATAGCCTCCAACACACTCAGTCGGTGCCTGCGGCGAAGCCCGATCGTGAGCACGTATACGAGTTGCAGTTCGCGGGGTATTCGAAAGCTGTTAATTTCGACGGCTGTTACTCCTGCGCATCGATCATCGCTCCGAGGTTTATCGAAACGACTGACCGTTGGCGTGAGCGGATTACGTTGGTAATCACACGTGTGCGCTTACGATATGACCTCACGAATTTTTCCTCGCCGTTTCATTGCACTTGCCGCCGCCGCTCTCATCGCCGCAGGCGCATCCCTGATCGCTGCGCCCGGCGCAAGTGCGGCCAAAGCTGACCTCGTCGTTTATTTTGATCGGACTTTTCGTGAGGTGATTGATGTTGGTACTCAGGGGTCGAGCAACGGGGACATCACTGTTACCGATGGCAATGTAAGTAAGACTCCCGGTGGCAAGTCGGTCGGTTCCTACTCAACCTCGCAGATCACTGCTTCCGTGTTGATCCCCGGTGGTCGGGAGAACCGAAAGACCGATATCGGCATCACGGTTGGTAAGGGCGTCATTTATACGACTGCGCTGGTGGCGGCCAATGCGGGAACTGCTCCAACCTCGACCACGGCTCACGCGATCATCGGCGGAACCGGCAGGTATGCGGGAGTGTCAGGCGAGTTGGTCTTGAAGCCTGTGTCGGCCACCAGGTACAAGGCCAGTTTTTTCTTTACCGACTAGTAGTTTGAATGGATACGGTTCCATTGATCTCGGCGAATTCAACTGACGGGGATCGCATTATTTGAGCAGCAACTCGACGTGCCACTTGAGAACTCACCGGTTTCCGAAAATTAACCTGGTACATCTGGAAACCTAAGTACTTACCCAAAGTCAGTTCGTTTCGGGGAATGGCAGTGACCTTTTTTGTTCCCAGTAAGGGTAGTTTTCGCGAAGGCTTTTTCCCTGATTTGTATCCCACTATTAGTGAATCCACTTGTGTCGAGGAAACTTGGGTTTTGGTGTCAGTTCCAAAAGCCGGGCTCGATCCGCCAGCCAAAGTCAGCGCAAGTGCAGAGGCAATGAGTACTCGCCCAAGGGGTGCCAAGAGGGATTTTCCTACTCCACGGCGGGATCCGCTTGCAGTTGCTTGCTTTCCAACCATCATTGGAGTCTAAGCGATGATCGGAAAGCAAGCCACGTTGCAGCGGTGGTAGGTACTTACTATTTCAGTCGAAGTGGTTTGGACATGGTGGTCACCGGGTACAAGGTGGTGAGATTCGACTTCGGGGTGTAGACGGCGCGCAAGGTGTACAACCCGGCCGGGAGTGTCTTGGGAAGCTTCTTGACCTTCTTGGCTTTGCCAGATGGGTTGATCCACTTGCCCTTGGCAATCACAAAAACTTCCAGACCTGCAGTGTTAACGAGAGACATACGCACTTTGCCCTTGACCGCCTTGTTGCTGACTAGGACTCGGAAGAGTTTACTTTTTCCGCGCTTAATTACTTTCGCGCCTTTGAGTGTCGCCGTCGTGCCAGGGACTAATTGCACGGTTTGACCGCCAACCACCGGGGTCGGGGGCAGCTTTGGGGGAAGACCGTCAATGGGCAGACGTGAGCTGGTGCTTGCAGCAGTGGAGGTGCCATTGAGGTTGGTTGCCTTGACCGCGACACGTATGAACTTGCCGGCATCCGTTTCAGTTAAGGCATAGGTCGTTGCTGTGGCACCGGTGATCACGGAACAGTTGGTATTGGTGTTGTCTGCGCACCGTTCCCATTGATATGTGTAGGTGGTCGGTGCGAAATTCCATGTTCCGGGGTTGGCGGTAATCGTTGATCCTGTTGTAGTGCTGGTTGCTGCAAGAGTGGGATCGACCTTCGACGTTGGTACAACGCCACTGAGAAGGCGATTGAGATTGTTAGCGGCCTTCCCGGTGAACCAGATATTGCCATCAATGCCGGACACCACCCCGAAAGGACCGATATTGGCGGTTGGCAAAATGAATTCGGTGGCAACGCCGGCCGTTGTGATTCGGCTTACGCGGTTTGCGCCGGGCTGTGTGACCCATAGGTCACCGTTTGCACCGAGGGTGATCTGCTCGGGTGTGGAGTTGGCGGTTGGCAGGGTGAATTCTGCCAGCACTCCACGCACGGTCATGCGCCCAACTCGGTTGCCACTGCGCTCGGTAAACCATAAATTATTGTCTGTTCCCACAGTGATGTCGGTTGGTGCGGAGTTGCTATTAGGCAATGCGTATGGAGTAAGAACACCTGTGGTCGTCATGCGACCAATCGCATTCCCTTTTTGCATCGTGATCCACAACGCCCCGTCGGGGCCGGTGACAATCGATGTGGGTCCGCTGTCAGCGGGCAGGACAAACTCGGTGATGGCGCCGGCTTTGGTGATTCTTCCAATCTTGTCTGCTGCGAACTCGGTAAACCATGTGGCACCGTCCGGGCCCGCGGTAATACCCATGGGCTGGGAATTCGCGGTAGGAATGTTAAATGCTTGATACTGATTGCTCTCAGGGTTAATGGCTCCGATTCGGTTGCCCAGTCTTTCGGTCACCCACATGCGCGAGTCCGAACCTAGAGTCAAAGAGTGGGCGCCAGCGTTTGCCGCGCTAGTAGGTATGGCAACGGTCGCAATTACGCCGGTGATGGAGGACTTGCCGAGTTGGTTGGTCCCACTCATGGCGATCCACATGTTGCCGCTGGTGTCCAGGGCAATGCCTTCGGGTGCGGAGTTGGCAATCGCGATACCGAAGGGAGTGACATCACCTGTGGCAGCCTGTGCCGCGGATGTCGAAGCGATAAATCCAAAACCACTGACTACCATGCCCAGGGAAGTGGATAGTGAAATCATTTTTTTTATTCGTGTAGTCATGTCTTCCATGCTGCCATGGGAGGCACTGAGAGCCAAAAGATTCATTTTCTTGGCGTGTTGATTCATTGAATTTTGGATATCTACGCAGATAAGCACCTACGCAACACCACGATTGAAAGTTCAATGAGTGAGGCAGTTACCCGCCAGCCGAGATTGGCACGCTCTCCCGGCCCCACCGATCGATAGATGTAATAAGGGTGCCGCCCTGAGTGTTTTGGCCTTTCCACTGCATGGTTGATCCGGTGGCAGGAACGATTGCAACCAGATGACGCGCGTCGGCTGTGACGCAGGTCTGGGCGTTTGCGACCGGAACTTGATAGATGGCGTAGCGAGTAGCGGTATCGTCATTGGCCGCCCATGTCAAAAGCCCATTGGACCAACGAGGGTTAACCGGTGGGTTCGCTTGCGGACCGGTGGGGCTCCCAACCACAGGAGTGATTGCTGGTCGGGAATAGAAACGGTTGACCAAGCGGGTCGTGGTCTTCCTTCGGTCAGCACGAACATCCTTGGCCGAGAAGTAGATAGCCCCATTTACTTGCGGGAAATCCTGGGTGAATCGTCGATGGCTGACCAACACATTGGGCTTGGCCCAATCGCGACTGGTTCGGGTTCCAGCGCGATAGGTCGCTTCTCCTATATAAAGACCAACGTTGTGGCCGTTGGCTTTGGCCACATCAATCTCGTTCGCCCACCAACGAGTGATGCGCTCGTAATCGGCGATATCGAACCCACGCGTCCAATAGATTTGTGGGGCGATGTAATCGATCCAGCCTTCGCGAACCCACTTGCGGGTATCGGCATAAAGCTGGTCGTAGGTGGGTACGCCCGCTCGGGTGTCTGACCCTTGCGGGTCGGTTGACTTATTGCGCCACACTGCGAACGGGGAGACACCAAACTGAATCCATGGCTTGGTTGCCCGGATACGGTCTGACAGATTCTTGATCAAAACGTCAACGTTATTGCGTCGCCAATCTGCGCGCTTGGTGAAATCAGATCCATACTGTTCGAACGTTGCCGCGTCTTTGAACGGACGACCTGAGCCTGGGTAGGGATAGAAGTAATCATCAAAATGGACACCGTCGATGTCGTATTGATCGACGGTCTCCATAATCGTGTCGATCACATGGGCGCGGGCATCCGGGTGTCCCGGGTTGTAGTACCACTTGCGATCTTTTTTCACCACCCACTCTGGGTTGAGCCGCGCTGGGTGTGTGGGGGTTAATGTGTTCAGCGAAGGTCCCATGGTTACCCGATAGGGGTTGAACCATGCGTGCATTTCCAGGCCCCTTTTGTGGGCTTGTTCCACGGCGAATGCGAGCGGGTCATAACCAGGGTTTTGTCCTTGCTTTCCAGTAATCCAATATGACCATGGCTCGCGAGTTGATGGCCAGAATGTGTCCGCTGTAGGGCGAATCTGGAGAACAATGGCGTTGAAATTGTTGCGGACGGCGAGATCAAACCATTGGGTGAGTTCGCGCTGTTGGGTTTGGGCGCTGAGCCCCCTTCGTGAAGGCCAGTCGACATTGACCACGGTCGCAATCCACATACCGCGGAAATCATTCTTCTTAAAGCGCGAGCTTGGTGTGCAGGGCGCATTCGAGCGTGGCTCAGCGGTGCTCACCTGTTGGGTTGTGTGGTGACCTAGTTGTTGTGAAGGGATTGCTCCGCTGGAACTAGCGGAGCCGCTAAGCAGCAGCGCACCAGCGAGCATTGGCGTGAGGAAGTGGAGCACTTGATCACCATACGTTGTTCGGATTACATCGCAAACTGCATACGTAGTTGTTTTTCCGGCAGAGTCAATACACAAAGACTTTGTATTCATATATTTGTGTGTTGGGGCGGGGTAGCGATTCGTTGTCTGGTACAAAAATTTCATGATGCGCGTGTGAAGTCCATGTTTCTTCGGGCTTCATCACGGACGCAGCACGGATCCCTTCTCCCAAGGAAGGTCGTTTTTAGACCTTTCCCCAATTTTTGGTATTTTTAGGACAGTTAGCGTAAAAGTGCGCTTTGGCGATTCGAATCAACAAGTAGGGGAAATCGAATCAACAAGTAGGGGAAACAACAATGTCCGATAAGACATACATGCTTTACGCAGCAAGTTACGCAACAAAAGACGAGGCAATGGCCGATCTCAAGGCTCTGAAAGAGATCAAGTCGTCGGGTGAACTGCGCGATCTCACCGCAGCGGTCGTTTCCAAAGATGCCAAGGGCAAGCTTCACGTGCATGAAACAACACATGCTGGTGCAGTTGCCGGCGGCGTTGGTGTCGTTGCCGGTGCGATCATTGGCGCCGTGTTCCCACCAGCAGGTGTAGCTGTAATTGCAGCTTCAGTTGGCGGAGCGGCAGGTGTCGGTGTTGTCGCTGGCGCCATTGGTCACTTTGCAGGTGGAATCAGCCGCAAGGACATGAAAGATTTGGGCGAATTCCTCGATTCAGGCGAAGCAGCCATGCTGGCCGTAGCCGTTGATGCAATCGATACCGATATTGATGCAGCAATCTCTCGCGCAACCAAGAAGGCAAGCCGCGCAATCGACAAGGGTGACGTCGCTGCTGCAGTTGAAGACCTTGAAAAAGGTCTCGACAAGGCAGTCAATATCGCTGGCGAGTAACTCTCACAGCAGTAGGAGCGACAGGGTGGAAAGCGGATATCGCTTTCCACCCTGTTTCATTTGACGCCTAATAATTTGGGTGGATTAAAGCCAATCACCAAAAGTCGACGCAGGTGACCAACCGTTTCACGCGTGGAGTGAATAAGCGCCCCGCTTAAAGGTCCCACGCCACAAGGTCTGGGCTGTCAGATTCATCGGTATCCATCAAGACTTTTGGAATTCCTTGCGCTCAGCCACGGCTCACTTACGACAGGAAATATTTCACTCAGGCAAACCAAATAATTGTCAATTGTCGATCTGATTAAACGATATTCGTGTGTCACAATGTCAGAAAATGAGTTGATAGGGGTTGTTATGTCGGAGAAATTGACTTTCGGTGAAGACCATTCAGAGGGCGCTACGGTTGCATGGGACTGGATTACTTCCCAGTCATGGCCGGGCTGGAACCTTGACATCATTAGTATCGAACAGGCAACGGAAAGAACCGAATCCTCACCTTTGGGCTACGACACTCTTCACGAGTGGACTCCTGAAAACCCGCGCAAACTGCCAACTGATTGCGGGTTTGATCAGGTCCGCCACCTCACCGCGCATCATGATCCTCGAATAATTCTAAGTTCTTGCCCGGATTCCACGCTTCTCGTTGTCGGTGCACGAGGCAAGGGACTCATGAAAGCCCTGCACATCGGCAGCACGGTTGAATCATTGATTCAATGTCCGAACACCCCACTTCTTATTGCCCGTCAGTCGGCCCGAATTCAACGGGTACTCGTGTGTGTTGACGGTTCATCACATGCAGATGCTGCGGTCAATCTGCTCACTCGTTTTCCGTGGATTTCCGACACTGACATCACGGTTTTAGCGGTCGTCGAGTCGGAAAATTTGATCCGTGATCGGGCGCAGGCTGCGGCCAATCAACTTGAAGCAATGGGCGCGAATGTTGATGTTCAATTTGTCCTCCCGGATCCATTTTTAATTACTACGAACCCGAGAATTCCTATTATGGAAGTAAGTGAACAAATAGAGGCGCAACTTATTGTCATGGGAACCAAGGGTCTGACCGGACTACCTCGCATGAAGGTGGGATCGGTTGCGAGTGCAATTGCACACCACTCGAAAAGTTCGGTTCTGTTGGTGCGTGATCAGAGCGAAGATGAAGAATCAAACTGAGCGTGCCCTTGTTTAGCCGAGGGAGCGCCGAACCGAGTTAATAAACATTTCGGGTTGCTCCCATGAACCAAAGTGTCCCCCTGCATCGAGTACTTCCCAGTCCACAATATTGAGTGAACGCTTGGCCCATGATTGTGGCCAACGACGAATGTCATTCGGAAAAATTGACACTGAAACGGGCACGGTGACAAAGGGCGGGTTTGGTTGTGAAGCCTTTTGTTTCGCCCATTCGAAGTAAAGCCGCATTGCTGAACTGATTGTTCCCGTCGCCCAATAGATCGTGGTATTGGCGAGCAGTTGGTCGCGCGACAAAGCCGTTTCAACGTCACCTTCGTAGACCGTGAATGAGCGACACATATCCACCATCCATGACAGCAAGCCGGCGGGAGAGTCGTTTACCGCAACCGCCATCGTGTGTGGTCGGAACGTATTGGTATTCACGTGATTTACCCGACCGGTAGCAACCGCGTGGTCCCAATGCGCCAGGGAGGCCTGTTCAAATTCGTTGAGTTCCTCCATTTCTCCAGCTTGCGGTGGGAGCCCGGTGGGCATCGTTAAATGAAGTGATGTGAGTGAAGATGCACGGTCGGATCGAGCGAGGTCGGTGAGAATATTGGAGCCCCAGTCACCGCCAGCACCCGCGTACTCCCCATAACCCAAGCGATGCATCAATGTGTCCATTGCAGAAGAAATCCGCCGGACATCCCAACCGCGCTCGTGTGTGGGACCAGAAAAACCGTAGCCGGGAATTGAGGGACACACGACATGGAATGCGGGTGCACCCGGTGCGCCGTAGCTGTCAGGATCGCTGAGAGGACCGATGACATCGATGAACTCAATGACAGATCCCGGCCAACCATGGACCAGGAGTAATGGAGTGGCATCTGGGCGCGGGGAGCGTTGGTGAAATGCGTGCAGACGTTGCTCATCTACTTGCGTAACAACTTGGTCAAATAAGTTAAATCTGTCCTGGACCGCGTACCAATCGAAATCTGATGCCCAATAGTCGCAGAGCTCACGCAGATAGGAGAGGTCGGTGCCGTACTCCCAGGCTGAGCCCTGAATTCCGTCAAACCAGCGGGTATTCTTTAGTCGATTTTGTAAGTCGGTGATCACCTCGCCGGGAACGTTTACTTGGCTCGGCTCAATACCGTTCTCTGCGTGATCTTGAGTCATAGCGGGACGGTATCAGCGTCACGAACCATGCGAACTCCGGTCGATCTAGGTTGCTGGTCATATGTTGAGGCGTTCGGTATCACACCTAAATCCGTTGCCTCCGGCGAACGTTTCCTCTATGGTGCAGGGATGACCGAGACATTGTCAACATCTCCAACATCGCTAACATTGCCGCCTGTTAACCCGCACTCCGACGACTTCTACCAGAATCCGTTCCCCACGTATGCGATGCTCCGAGCAGATGCACCGGTTTATGAAATCCCCGATCAGCCCGGTCTGTTCTTTGTGACAACGTGGGCGTTGGTTCGCGAGGCACTGATGGACCCGGTTCGTTTCTCCAATGTTTTGCCACCGGCCCGGCGCACCGATCCGCCCGCTGAGGTGCTCGAAGAAATCGAAGAAATCCGAGCCCAGGGGTACCCGTACACTCCCGCACTGGGAACGAACGACCCGCCTAATCACACGCGGTACCGCAAGATGGTCAACCGCGCGTTCACCGTTCGAGCACTTGCATGGATGGAACCACTTGTAGACGAAGTGGCCGACCAAATAGCCGCTGCGCTTCCGGACAACGAGATCGTTGACGGAATGGAGCAAATCACGATCCCACTACCCGTGTGGGCGATCATGCGAATCCTAGGAATCGATGATCGTTACCGTGATGACCTGCGCCGTTGGTCGGACTCATCTAATGCTTCGATGGGCGGAAAACTGAGTGCCGAACGCTGGCTTGAAGTGGAGCGCGACATTTTGGAGTTTCAGCAAGTGATCTGTGAGATTCTCGATGAACGGCGCGCTAATCCGCAGGACGATCTACTGTCAACTTTGGTGAAAACCGAGGAGGGTGAAACGCCACTGACAAATCAGGAGTTAGTGTGGCTGATCCGGGAGTTGATTGTTGCGGGCAACGAAACAACAATTCGGTCCCTCGCTGACATCCTGTTGTACATCGACGACCTCAGGGATCGTGAGCCTGATGTGTGGGACCGCTTGCGTGATGACGCTGCGTTTCGTCGCGGTGTCGTCGAAGAAGGAATCCGACTTGCTTCACCCGTGATGGGACTATTCCGTGTGACCACGTGCGACGCCGAACTTGGTGGGACGGTAATCCCCAAAGGCAGCACCCTGTTCCTCGCATACTCATCGGCTAACCGCGACGACGCGACCTTCACCAACCCTGATGAGTTTGATCCATTGCGCGAAAACGTCAAAGAGCACCTCGCATTTGGACACGGCATTCACGTGTGCGTTGGATCTGGCCTCGCGCGGATCGAGTCTGCATCTGCCTTACGTGCATTGGCAAATAACGTCACCGCACTCGAAGTTGTTGATCGAGATGCATTGACTTACGGTCCGAGCTACGCACTTCGTGGACTCACCGGGCTGCCTATTCGCGTGCATCGTCGCACAGCAATTTGATGACTCCTGATGAAGTTGTAACAGCGCTCATTCGCGCATGTGAGGCGCGGGACCTTGATGCGGTTGCAGAACTGGTCACCGACGACATTGAGTACGACAATGTTCCGATTGGAAAAGTATTCGGCGAAGAAGGTATTCGACGTGTGCTCTCGGCGGGTGTGACCGAGGCCGCTTCGCAAGTGGAGTGGGTGGTTCACCGCCAAGTGTCATCGGGTAACACCGTGATGAATGAGCGCACCGATCGATTTCTCGTTGGTGACAAATGGATTGAAATCCCGATCGCAGCCGTGTTCGAAGTTCGCGGTGACAAAGTAAGTTTGTGGCGCGACTATTTTGATTTGGAGACCTACCGCGCTCAGCGTTGAAACATCAATACGTAGATATCGAAACTGATATTGTGCATCATCTATTGCACATCGAAAATTGTTCTTATTCATCACTAATCCGGAGGCAGCCTTGTACGAATACACGACTCGCATGTTCCACATTGGACACCTTGTTCCCGACATTGATGCCGCCATTTTGGAGATGGGTGCTGGTCTGGGTTTGGAGTGGACCGAAGTCGTCTCGCGAGAGGACCAAAGGATTTGGACCCCTGAGAACGGACAACAGCTAGTGCCATTGAAGTTTTGTTACTCAACCGAAGGACCGCAACACGTTGAGTTGATCGAAGGTCCGAAGGGAACTCCTTGGTGGTTCGGAGATGCAGAGAACAATCACCATGCAGGTGTCTGGGCCGACGTCCCGGGTTTGACCACAGATCTGATTTCGCGGGGCTGGACCCTGGTCTGCAGTCAAGTTTCACCCGATGAAGGCTTCGGGTCGTTCTCCTATGTTCGATCGCCATCGGGTTTTCTTTTGGAGCCGGTGGCAGAAGCGAATATGGAACGAATGAACCGGTGGTTTTCTGGTGGCGGTCTGTCCTAGGCGATCATCGGAAATTATTTTGAATTTGCAGGTGTTGTGAGTGCTCATGGCTTAAGTTCCTGCCATGGATAATGCAAAGCCCGAGGGGCAACTCAGTGACGATTGGTGTATTGATAGTACAAAACTCAATCAACGTTTCCCCATCTATACGCGGTTCAACGCCAATGACGTCCTGCCAGATCCAATTTCACCACTAGGTGCCGATCTGATTTGGAAGCAGCAGATCATTCCGGGCTACTCAAATGCGTATGCCGAGCTAGGCGCGATCTCTGTTGCTGAAGCAAACCTTGAACAGGATGCATTTCCCGCTGCGGCATTCCGGTACGGACACATGTACGTCAACGTCACGGTTCCACGGCTTCTCGGCATTCGTGCCAAGATTGGTTGGGAGGCGATTGATGCCGCGTTCTTTGGTAGTCACCCCGATGCACCACCGCATGAGACCCACCCAACCGACGATGACCCCGCAATGTCTGCGATTCAGGAAGTGCGTACCGGCTGGACCTTGACCACTACCTCGTTTCCTGAGTTGGAAGAAGACACACGGATCGCAGACCGGTTGCGCGCTCAGCGCCCCAACTTTGACGAGATGTCCAATGCAGCGCTGGTTGCTTATGCCCGCAGTTTGGCTCCCTATGAGCGCATGATGTGGCGCGGCGAAGTTATTGCTGGCGCGCAGTCTGCTGTCGGACCAGCTGTCATTGGTTCGGTTTTGCCCCCCGACTCGGGTATTTCACCATTTCAATTAGTGGGACCTCCCGGCGATGTCATTTCAGCGGAGCCTGCTTATGCGCTCTGGGATCTTTCCCGGGTAGTAGGTAATGACACTGCGCTTAGTGCACTTTTCGATGAAGGAATTGAAGGGATTGTCACTGTTCTCAGAGACAAGCATCCCGACTTTTATCAGAAACTGCAGGTGTTCCTGCGGGAGTTCGGTTACCGGGGTCCATCAGAGTGGGACTTGGGGGCGGACTCGTGGGAGACGCGGCCGGAGTTGCCATTGGGTCTTGTTGACCGGATGCGCCAACTCAGTGATGATCAATCACCGGCTGCGCGACGCAGCGAAGCAACAGCGGCTTCTGAGCAGGCGATCGCTGGCGTCGTAGAAAGCCTTGCGGGCAATGAACAGGCGATAGGTACATTGCACATGGGTCTTGATTCGGCCCGCCGGTTTGCAGGTTGGCGCGAGTTGGGGAAGAGCAACTGCATCAAGGTGATCAATGAGGCCAGAGTTGCCCTGATAGAGATGGGCCGCAGGCTGACCAGTGAAGGTCATTTCACCCATCCGCGACAGATATTTATGGCACTCGATGGTGAACTTGATCGACTGGTTCTTCAGCCCGATCTTGTTACCGCGGCGATTGCCCAACGTGAAGCGGACTGGAAGCAATACGCAGACCTTGACATCCCGTTGTTCCTTGACAGTCGGGTTCCTCGAGTTCCGATCGCCCAGCTCAAGAGATTGTCCAGTGAGAAATTCACCGTGGCTTCGGTCGGAGAAACGCTCACCGCAATCGGCGCGGCTGCGGGAACAGCAACGGGACGGGCGCGGATCATCACCGATACCGGTCAGATAGCAGCATTTGAACCAGGTGACGTACTTGTTGCACCACAAACCGATCCGTCATGGACGCCACTATTTGTTGTAGCCAGCGCCGTTATTGTCGGTGTTGGAGCACCGAATAGTCATGCGATGATTGTTAGCCGCGAGTTAGGTATTCCGTGTGTGGCCGGCCTAGAAGGTGCAACCCACAGGATTCCCGAAGGCGCGATCGTCACCGTCGACGGTTCCACAGGAAGCGTCACGATTGACTCACTGGCGTAGCGGCAACAACTCGTGCTTCGGGGGCGTTAGCACTGTGATATTCGCGATACTAGGAAATGCAAATTTTTGGTGTTCACATTGTGCGCTGCGCAGGATTGGTCTAGATTTCCGCTATGACTAACTCGACGCCCAAGGGGCAACTCAGTGACGATTGGTGCATTGATAGCGCGAAATTAAATGAACGTTTCCCGATCTATACAAGGTTCAATGCCAATGACGTCCTGCCTGATCCGATCTCACCATTAGGTGCCGATCTGATCTGGAACCCTCAAATTTTGCCAGGTTTTTCCAATGCATATGCCGACATGGGTGCAATCTCTGTCGCCGAGGCAAACCTTGACCCAGAAGCATTCCCCGCAGCGGCATTTCGTTATGGGCACATGTACGTCAACGTCACCACCGCTCGACTCACCGGAATCCGCAGCGGGCTTGGCTGGGAGGCCATTGACGTTTCCTTCTTCGGTAGCCACCCCGAAGCTCCACCGCACGAGACCCACCCCACTGACGGCGACCCCGAAACTTCAGCCCGCCTTGCTGCACGCACCGGATGGACCTTGACCACCACTTCGTATCCCGATCTAGAGGAAGACACTCGGATCGCCGACCGACTGCGTTCACAGCGACCCGACTTTGACGAAATGTCGAATGCAGCGCTGGTTGCTTATGCCCGCAGTTTGGCTCCCTATGAACGGATGACCTGGCGCGGCGAACTTGTTGCAGGAGCACAGGCAGCAATCGGACCGGCTGTAATCGGTTCGGTCCTTCCCGCCGACTCAGGGATTTCACCATTTGACCTGGTCGGTCCTGCGGGTGACGTTATTTCGGCGGCGCCTTCTTATGCATTGTGGGATCTTTCCCGAATTGTTCGCAGTGACGCGGCTCTGAATGCCCTCTTTGATTCCGGCATCGTTGGAATCGTTCCTGTCCTGAAAGACAAGCACCCAGACTTTCACCAGAAACTGCAAGTCTTCTTGCGGGAGTTCGGTTACCGCGGACCATCAGAATGGGACTTGGGAGCGGACTCGTGGGAGACCCGTCCTGAACTACCTCTTGGACTGGTTGACCGCATGCGTCAACTCTCTGATGATCAATCACCAGCCGCGCGACGCAGTGAAGCGACCGCGACTGCTGAAGCGCTGGTCGCCAGCATCGTTGATGGTCTGGCCGGAAATGACGAAGCTTTGGGAACCTTGCGCATGGGTCTTGATTCAGCCCGTCGGTTCGCCGGCTGGCGGGAACTAGGCAAGAGCAACTGCATCAAGATCATTAACGAAGCTCGCGTAGCGTTACTTGAAATGGGTCGTCGCCTTACCAGTGAAGGTCATTTCACCCACCCGAGGCAAATCTTTATGGCCCTTGACGGTGAACTTGATCGACTGGTTCTCCAGCCCGATCTTGTTACCGCGGCGATTGCTCAACGCGAAGCAGACTGGAAGGAGTACGCCGATCTCGACGTACCGTTGTTCCTCGACGCACGTAATCCTCGCGTTCCCATCGCTCAACTCAAGCGGATGTCCGCTGAAAAATTTGCTGTTGCCTCCGTGGGTGACACTCTGACGGGAACGGGTGCTGCTGCTGGTAAAGCTACAGGTCGAGCCCGCATCATCACGGACACCTCAGAGATCGCAGCATTTGAGCCCGGTGACGTACTGATCGCCCCACAAACCGATCCGTCATGGACGCCACTGTTCGTGGTAGCCAGCGCGGTTGTCGTGGGCGTAGGCGCACCGAACAGCCACGCGATGATTGTTAGCCGTGAACTCGGTATTCCGTGTGTTGCTAGCTTGGAGGGTGCAATCCACAAGATCCCCGAGGGCGCAATAGTCACCGTGGACGGTTCCACAGGAACAGTAACAATCGACTCACTCGCCTAATAAAAAACATCGAAAATAAAGAGTCCGACATGCGTGAGACTTTGTTGGAACACCCCGTCATGCAGTACGCATTTGTTGTCGATGATCTCGACGAGGGAATGCGACATTGGACGCGAGTAATGGGCGCAGGCCCCTTCTTCGTAGTGCGCGATTTTCTTGGCAATGAACTGATGTACCGGGGGACACCCAGTTCAACGCGCGTCAACTACGCGTTTGGGCAATGCGGTCCAGTGCAGATCCAATTGATCTCACAAGATGATCCTGGGCCTTCGATTTACCGTGACATGTTCGCCCCGGGGGAAGGTGGCTTACATCACGTCTGCGCACTCGTTCCGTTAGAAGATTGGGATACGCAGGTGGAGCGGTTTACCCGCGCTGGTTACGAATGCGCGTCATCTCTTACAACTACCGTGCCGGCGGTCTACTTCGATTGCCGCAAGGACTTGGGTCACTTTGTTGAACTCTACGGACGGACCGAGCGCACCGAAGGATTCTTCGCAATGGTGGCTAAGACCCACGCGAACTGGGATGGTTCCACAGACCCCGTTCGCACGCGTGATGGTTCCCCCGAAGTCGGTGTCTAATGCGCGAGCCCCTGATCCGCTACCCGATCGTCCAATATGCCTACGTGGTTGAAGACCTTGATGCTGGAATCAAACATTGGGTTGAAGTGTTGGGTGCAGGTCCATTTTTTGTTAGCCGCAATCATCGTGGACGCGACCACACCTACCGGGGGACACCCGATGAAGCAGTGTTCTCGTATGCCTTCGGTCAAGCTGGCCCAGCACAGATCCAATTGATTCAGTGCATGGATAACAGTCCGTCGGTGTATCGAGACATGTTTGCCCCCGGCGTTGAAGGGTTTCATCATGTCGCCTGCCTGGTGCCGGCAGCTGACATGCCAGCGGAGGTGGCCCGCTTTGTTGACGCGGGCTACGAGGTCGCATCCACACTGCATTCATATGTCCCCGTTGCTTATCTTGACTGCCGCAGCACCCTCGGATTTTTTGTTGAGTTGCACGGGTTCAACGAAGATGTAGAGGAACTGTTCACCGAGATCCGTGAAGCGCATGAAAATTGGGACGGTTCCACCGAACCCATACGTGTCCGAAATAAAACTTCATCCAAATAACTTCTCACGCATTGGAGCCCAATGACCGACAAACCAGTATTCGACCTCGTACCACTGGCTACCGTTCGAGTTACCCGCGGTGACGTTTACCGGTTGGGACAAACTGCATTCAATAAACGTGTAATCGGAAGTATTGCCAACGGTCGCTGGGATGGTGAGCGGCTCAGCGGCGAGATCATTGCGCCGGGTGGTGATTGGGCGATTCCTTCCAGTGATGGAAAAGTAATGCTGCTGGACGTAAGGCAATTGGTGCGTACCGATGACGGCGCCTTGGTGTACATCACCTATAAAGGTCGGTGCGACAGAGAGCGCGGCACCTACACCGTTGCCCCAACTTTTGAAACAGACGACGAACGGTATGCGTGGCTCAACTCAATTCAGGCCGTCGGTCAAGGACGAAGTGATGGCGAGGACATCGTTTATTCAATGTTTGAGGTTCGCTGATGCCGCAGGTTGCAATCGTTACAGGTGCGGGCACCGGCATCGGTCAAGCGACCGCACAGATGTTGCATGCACGTGGTTACAACGTTGTTGCAGCTGATCTCAATTCGGAAGCACTTGCATGGACAGGTGGCATCAAAGGACTGATAGGTGTGGTGGCTGACGTCAGTATTGAATCTGACAACGAAGCCATGGTCAATGCGGCCCTTGACACTTTCGGTGGGCTCGACGCAGTCGTCCTCAACGCTGGTATCGCTCGGCGTACACACTGGGAAGCCGAAGACGCTATTGATACCTACGACCGAATCATGTCGGTGAATGCGCGCGGTGTCGTGTTGGGTATTCGACACACCGCCCCGAAAATGGCGGAGCGCGGCGGCGGTGCCATTGTTGTTGTTGCTTCCACTTCAGGTGTTCGGGCCGACCCGGAGCGCTTCGCTTACAACGCCTCAAAAGCTGCGGCAATTAATCTGGCCCGCGCTGCCGCGCTCGACTGGGGAGTTAGAGGTGTACGGGTCAACGTGATGGCACCGGGCCCGACCATGACATCAATTTTCCAGGGAGGAAAGCTCACTCCCGATCACCTTGCCGAGCTCACTCGCAATATCCCTCTGCAACGCCTTGGCACACCCGATGAACAGGCGGAAGCTATTTGTTTCCTTGCATCACCTGCAGCTAGCTTCATTACGGGTGCGGTGCTCATGTGTGACGGTGGAGTGACTGCCAATGCTGGTATTTTTGCACCGCCTGCCTTGTCGACCGACCAGTGATATGTCAAATGAGTCAAAGGAAACTGCACCATGGAAGAGTTCAAAATTGGTGAGATCGCATCACGTGAGGCGATCCGCGAGGCAGCGTTTCGGTACGCCCGAGGAGTTGACCGGCTTGATGTAGACCTAATGAAAAGCGCTTATTGGCCTGATGCAACCGATGATCACGGGCGTTTCATCGGTAAGGGTTGGGAATTCGCTGAACGTGTTGTCGGCACACACGACCGATGGCAGGCAACAATGCATTGCAATATGCAACATTCAATTGAGTTCGACGACGCGGATCACGCCCGCGGTGAGATTTACAACATGACCTATCTCATTCCACGCGATGGCAGCCCGTGGTCGGTGTGGCTTGGCCGATACTTGGATCGTTATGAACAGCGCGATGGACAGTGGCGAATTGTGCACCGGATATGTGTACATGAAGCTACAACGACAATTGAGCACGCACCGATGGCTGGTGACATGTCAAAGTTTCGCACCGGAGAAGCAGACCGACCGCGCGGTGACCGACTGCTGGGTACCTAATTCGTTGCGTTATCTGTTGCGGCGCTAAGCCCTGCCAGACGGCCGAATACCAAGATAGGTCCGAGGGTTCCACCGGCACCGCCGTAGGCCATGGCGGTTGGTGCGGCGGCAACATTGCCCACGGCGTAAAGCCCAGGAATCGGCCGCGAGTGGGTATCTAATACGCGTCCGGTGGTATCCGTGCGCGGACCACCACTTGTGCCAAGGGTGCCGGACTCAATGGGGACAGCGTAGAAAGGTGCCTCGTCGATTCGCCCCAATGTGGAAGCTTTCGTGTAGCGGTATTCACCGTCGCCACTCCAACGGTCATAGGCACTGTCACCGCGACCGAAGTCTGTATCTGAATCTGAGTCAACACAACCATTCCAGCGTTCAACACTTGCTTCAAGTCCATCCGGATCAATACCGACCTGCTCGGCGAGGGAGCGCAGTGAATGAGCGCGGGGAATCCACTCTGCAATGGGTTCACCGGCGGGTGTGCCGAATGAGCCGTACCTTTCCGCATTTCGACCATCAAAGATCAGCCAGGCCGGAAGGTTGGTGTAGCCGAATGACATCGGATCCATTTGGTGAAATGCTCCACCCAGGGCGTTGTAGTTGGTGGCCTCATTCGTGAAACGCCGCCCGTACTTGTTGACCATGATCGACCCCGGCAGTGTCCGTTCGCGGTTAACCAAGTTGGAGCGCTCGGCACCGAAGGCCACGTCCCCGGGAATTTTTACCGCGGGAACCCACCACGCCTGACCCATGTTGCCAAGCCGCGCGCCGGCCCGCATTGCCATGAGCAGTCCGTCGCCGGTGTTGGTGGGGACCGAGGTTGGCGCGGTCATTGGCCCGCGCAGGAATTCATTGACGAGTTCGTTGTTCCACTCGAAGCCACCCGTGGCCAGAATGACACCGTTTCGGGCATACACGCTGTGTTCAGTGCCGTTAACCACCATTCGCACTCCGGTGACCCGACCGTTTTCAACAATGAGATCTGTTGCGGTGGCACCAAGAACGGGCTCAACTCCAAGGTCGAGCAATGCTTTGATTATTGGGCCGATGAGTGCGCTGCCACAACCTCGCAGGTCGTTGTCGACTCTGCGCTGTAGTTCTTCGGGCTCGAGGAAACCTGCACCGCCGCCGAGTGTTGTGTCGGTAATTTTCAAGTGCGCTCCGCGCTTACTGCGACCTACCTTTTCTTGCCATGGGCCCAAACTTGCATAACTAAAAAGACCGGGGTCAAGTGAACGACCGCCGTTTGGTTTGCCGCCAGGATTTTCTGGGTGGTAGTCGGGATAGTTAGGTAGCAGGGTGAATCGCAACTCGGTGACCTCTTCGAGCCACTCGACGGTGGCGCGGCCGTTGTCGACAAATGTCTGCGCAAGGACAGGATCCATGCGACCAAGTGAGAGTGACTCCAAATAATTTATGGCATCTTCGCGATTGTCAGCGATCCCTGCTGCATCTTGAAGGTGATTCTGTGGAACCCACGTGACCCCTCCCGAGATCGCGCTTGAGCCACCGAGAAGGTCGGCTTTTTCATAGAGACCAACATCGGCGCCCGCAAGTGCTGCACTGAGCGCGGCGGTCAGGCCTGCGGCTCCGGTGCCCAGGACAACAACGTCTTTCTCGACAGTGAGTTCCATAGAAAGAATCTACCGTTAGAGTCGTAGTCTCGTGGTCTCGTAGTCTCGCAATCGTTTTATTGAATTCTTAAATATGAAAAGGAGTGGCCATGTCCATTGAAGGGTCCATTGAAGGTCTTCTAGTTGAAATG
>Ga0208544_10000426_pt1 | contig 33271 bp, 45 predicted proteins | sample DEB08_DNA_9_FD_184526 | JGI IMG/M metagenome (GOLD analysis project Ga0208544, IMG submission 184526) | Aqueous microbial communities from the Delaware River and Bay under freshwater to marine salinity gradient to study organic matter... | ecosystem: Environmental > Aquatic > Marine > Coastal ... | reverse complement strand
TTTCATTTTTGATAGGTCAAAGGTTTGATTACCCCCCTCCATGACATACCCATGACACTACTATGACAATAATATGACATAAGTACTATTCCATGACACAAATATGACACGTGTCATAGTAATGTCACGAAGCTAAATAAGGACGTCTAAGGGCTTGGATCGATCCCATTGGTATGAATACACCATTAATGTATTTGAATGCGTTAGAACGGCTTAAAATAGCTTATATCAATCAATGGTATATTGTTACCATATCTTTGCAGCCCTAAAAAAAAGGGCACAAAAAAACCCCTTACCGATTAAGTAAGGGGTTGACTGTGTGTGTGTGTTAGCTCCTACCTTGGGCGCTGTTCATCTGTTGACTTCATTAAGCCAACAATTAACACGATTAACAAAGCATACATAGTTAACTAACTTGATGGTAATATAAGGAGGTCCTTAAGAAGTGTACCCAATCAATTTCCGTGTAGTATTCCATGTTCTCGAATTCATTAGCGGTTAACTTGTTAGTACGATACTTTGCGGTTGTTCTGTTTTTGTTGTCTTGTTTTCGTATGGTGTAAGTACGCTTACTGTAATTTGCTTTTGTGCTTATCATGTTATTTTATTTATATTGTTATTTAGTGTATTGATATACTTTATTTTCTTTTAACCATTCGCCTTCGTGTATAATAAAACCCGAATAATTACTTATCTTATTTTTATTCAGATAGTCAATAGATAAATTAATTAACGTATCTAGATTATACCTGCCGTCAAACATAATGTTTGCAAAACTTCCACAATTAGAAACGTGTACAGGCTTATCTAATTTTATAAACTTATTTGCTTTATAACAATACTTTTTTGTTTTTAAACTTGTAAATTCAACCCAGTTTTTCATAATGTTATTTTTTTTTAGTTTTAAAAATTATTGTATATCAATTCTTCTCCGTATATGTATGCGAGCATATTTACAATTTTTTCAGTATTGTCGTAATCGGTTGTACTTTCTCCGAAATTGTCAATCTCATATTGTCTGCAAATAGATGCACCTTCTAATTCTCCTATAGAGTGCTTTTTAAGCCACTCCGACGATTGATAATAACCAATGATATAATAATCTTGATTAAAAGCAAGATAGTGCCAATCCTCCCTGTTTTCATCTGTTAATACTTGTTCTGAAATAAGATCTAAAACGTAGGAAGTCAATTCTTTTTTAATACTGTAATTCATAATTTTTTTATTTGTTAGCACAAAGGAAGTATAAAAAAACCATAAAAAAAAGTAACCAATTTACCAAAATTAGACAACACCAAGCCACCCCACACCCAAAAAAATAAACACCGCCCTATAGTCAAAATCCTTCTAATTTTTGGCATCTGTCTAATTTTTCGATATAATTTACAAAAAAAAAGACTCCCTGTGGAGTCAATCAAAAAAAATATTTCTAAAAAAAAATCCTACGCAAAAACCTTGTGTGGAATCTACGTAGGATAAAAAAATATATATGGAACATTATTTACAACTACCGTGGCTGCAAACACATAACTAATCCTCACCCATATCACATAGATGATCTTCTACTGATTCGGTTAGGTGTCTGTGCAACTTAATAGCAGTAGTATTATTAACTTCTGCAAATTCTTTTATTAGGTCTGTGAGATGGATACACAAACCTTTATACGATATCTTAGATGCTGATTGAGCAGCGGTGTAATCGTCATTGATTGCTATTATGGCATAGTGCTTAAATTCGCTACCTATTATATCTGTAGCTGCCTCAAATGCTACTTGCTGACTCTGTGTTAATTCTATCGACATACTTGTATTACTTTTAGTTGAATAATTGCAATTATTTTTAAAACAAAAAACCCATTTCTGAAAATCCCATTTGAAAAAAAAATATTTTTCTGAAAAAAAAGGTTTTTGCTAATTTACCTCTACTCCCGAATCTTCGATATCTATCCAATCTCTATGTGGAATACCGACTCTCCTTCTTCCTAAGAATGTCCAAGTGTTGTTGACTTGCTCCTCGCCTTGCCTTAACAGATACAAGTCCAACTGCTTGGCTGCACCTCTTGGGGTGTGGTCAATAAATCTGATAGGGTTATTATATTCCTCAACACCTACCCTCGCCTCGTATATAACTGCACCGTACTTAGACTTCCGCTTGTATACCTTGCGATACTCGGTAGGTTCATTTGTCCACTCACTCTTTCTAAATATCATTTGCTTCTTCCTAAACTATCCATACCACCCAAGTTACTACCACCTACTTGCTTTTTCATAACGTGGCTGCACTCGCTGCATTTGATAATCTCATTATGTTTGCGTACCCAATGCTCTGCTGCATGGTTGCAGTTGGTACATTGGAAATCGAATGTCGGCATTAGAACGGCAATGACTTATCTTCCTCAGTCACCTCTTCAGTTACCTCTACCTTAGATACCTTCCACGCTTTAATGTTTGTGTACCACTTACCATTGTACTCTCTGCTACTGACATCTATCTCACAATCTAACGTATCGCCTATGTTAAATGACTCTGCTTTAGATACATTGTCCTTCCATAAGTCAATGGCTACATCCTTTGGATACTGCTCGTTGGTTGTGATTACGATCGTTTGTTTCTTCCACTCACCGTTGTTACCTTGACCTGTGACAACGTCTAATTTGTGAGTTAATTTTCCTTTTAAATTCATAGTTACAAATATATTAATTATTGTTCTTGTTCCTCAGAATGTGTATAAGTCTTAATCACCTTCTCAGATATCTCATGACCTTCAGCAATTCTCTTACCTAAACCTAATGCCTCTTCTAAGCTATCTATTTGTCCATCACCTATGAATGGCTCAAACCCATTGATGGTGTATCTCAACTTATAAAATGAGTCATTCGTTGCCTTAATTGTGTATTCTATCACGTCTACTTTCATCTTATACTCTTTAATAGTTTAATGTAACTTTCACTCTCAGCATATCCTTGCCGCTCCAAAAATTCATAGTAATCACCGCCTTTGTAGTTAACATCTTGGAATGCCTTGTAGTGCATCACCGAATACTTCCACGTTGGAAAGACTAGGTGTGAACGGTTCTTGATACCCTTAATGTGATAGGTATGCTCATATCTACCACTCGGCTCAACCTTAAAGCCAAACAAGTTGTTCGACTCCTTGCATATATTGCTCTTCAAATGGTTAGTCTCGGCTATCATTTGAGCGTAGACCACGTTTGGGTGCTTTATGTCGCATTCTTTTATGAAAGACAACACATTGCACTCCGTGAGTGGTGTTGTGTCTTGTAGCGGCAAATAAAGGGTATCTACGACTTGAATGTAGTCGCACATCTCTTCGTTATTTGGATGCCACACCATCGCTATAGTGTTGAGCATCAAAATTGGTATTAATAAGTATTTCATGATCCTTTAAATATTTCTACTTTAAATCCTAGTTCTTCTAATTCTTTTATGCGATACTTTTGCAGCGGAGACAGTCTACCTATCTTAGTCTTTATCTCACTAAACAAGATGCTACCATCTCCTTTGATGGCCAATAGGTCGGGTATTCCGTTCTTATTGGTCTGAACCAACTTAATGACGTAATAGCCTTCAGCCTCTAGCTGCTTAATCCGCTTTGCTTGTATCGCTTGTTCTTTCATTTATTAAATTGAGAATAAATCCCTTTTAATTGTTTTTTCATTACCTTCAATATAATATCTTGTATATGGATTATTTGTATTATCTCTCACACCATTATTTAGCAAATTTCTTCTAATAAAATGAGCAGTTCCATTAAGTCTTACTTTTGGATTAACATTAAAGGCTATTTCTTTTTTGTCTACAATACCATTTTCTATGTTTTCAATCCAAGCTTCACTATCTTTTGGTGTTCCTTTTGTGTCGTGCCAATTGTCTTTTAAAGCAGTTTTTAACTGTAATTGAAAAATAAAATCATGTTCAATTATTTTACGATCATATACTTTTGGTAGGTTCATCAATAAACTTTGAAACTCTGATTTATTAGTAAAACTACCACCATTGTTTTCCCCTATTACTTTTTCTATCATATCGTGCTTAAAATAAAGTAACGGTCTACCTTTTAATGTGCTATCTTGTGCTGATAAATTCCAAGTAGTATAACCATCTATGAAACACAAAGAGGCGTAGCATTTCTCCATCAAATAGGCATAATCTGTATATTTTAAAGATTTCACTTTAAATCTTTCGTCTACTACATCACAACTTTCATCTGTTACCCAAATTAAATATTCATCAGACAAATCTTTGGTATATTCTAATAGATTTTTGACACCACTACTTTTTGCCCACCTGTGATTGAAAACTAATATTTTTTTATTAGGTAACTCAAAAGGTGTTGGTTCAACATCTAATCTACCACTTAAAGGCATTTCGTATGTTTTAGATATTAAATCAGATATATCTAGATTTTTGAAATTACTTTTTAGGTAGTCTAAACTTTTAGGAGAGTGTATGAAATTTGCATCCAATATGTGCATACTTTCCAATTGTCTCATATAAAAACTAGGGCAACCGCTTACGCTTCCCCTGCTTTCTTTGCAGTCAATCCAATGATAAAAACCAAAATACTTGGGGCTTTCATAATATCTATTAGTACTAAACCATTGATGTATATTGTAAGTTAATTCTGGTTGGTGATTAAACACAAAATCAATATCACACCTTGTGAAGTCAAATTTTATATTTCTATAATCAAACATACCTCTGTTTAGTTGTACGCTCTTGGGATAATTGTACTTTAAAAAAGTTATATTCCTACCTCTTAAATCTATATTATGCCTTAATGGTGCTAATATGTAGTGGTGGCAATTAGGTAGCCATTTTATAGTCTTCTCTGCTACCTTCCAATTAGCATCAGCTTGAGCATTAAATGTGTCACCATCCCATTTAACAGGTGATAGTACGTGTAAAATTCTGAAATTCTCCATTACTTACTATTAGTTTTTTTCATATCTTCAAATATAACTATTTATTTCTAAAGTGTGACAAGGTGTAGTTTTTCTTGCTCTTCACCGCCTCATAAATGTCTCTTTCAATACCACCTTTGCTAAACACCCAGTACACATCCGAATGCACCCTATCTTTTGTTGTCATTCTGTCTCTGCTCTGCCAATACGATGTTGCACTAAAGTCAATGTTGTAATACACCAACGCATCTGCCTCACGCAAACTAATACCCTCACGACCACTTACTATCTGCAAAGCAATAGACTTATTTGACCCATTAAACTCCTCTAACGTTGTACACAAGTCATCACCATATATTTCTTTGAGTGCATCCAATTCTGCGGTGAACTTATAAAAGATACCTATCTTTTTATCTCGGAAGTAGTGTCTGATATACTTCGCTTTTGAGTAGTCAAGTACCGCTCTATTGCCTGACTCAAACTTTATCGTCCCCGAATAAAGTTGATGCAATTTCATCATAAGTTTAACAGGTGTATCCGCTAAGATTACTTCATCTATACCATCTACGACCAAGTCCTTTCTTAACTCGTCCGCTATCAAATAAGTCTCTTCATCTAACTCAACTTCTAACACGTGTTCAACTGTGTTGACCTTGAACCCTGCCTCTGCTTGGGTATAAGACAACGTATATCTCTTCATCATATCAGTAATAGACTTCTTACCTTTTGAGTAATCGTTACTAACAAAACCGTTGAAATGTCTCTTCTTAACGTCTACATAATCCTTCGCAAACTTATAAAAGTTAGCGTACCGTTTAAACGGATTGTTTGGTATGCCATAGACCTGGTGATACATCTGTGAGTATGACTCAGGTGTAGGTGTTCCGCTTAATAGAACCACCAACGGATCGTACTGCTCTATAAACATCTTAACCATCTTAGCCCTCTTACTCGGCTTTGGGAACGCTCCCATGCCATGTGCCTCGTCTAAGATTAAGAAATCAAATGAACCTTTAATCTTGTGCATCGACTCGTAGTTGATAACAACCAAATCGAAGTCAAAACCAAAGTTGAAATAATCGTCTTCGATACTACTGATTGCTTTTTTCTTGGTTAAAAATAGGACTCTTTTAGCACCCACTCGCTGCGCTACCGATAAAGATGTTAATGTCTTACCAGTTCGCACCTCCATCGCAAGGTAAACAAACCTAAATGCACCTATTACTTCAGATGCCTTATTAACTATTTCTTCTTGATATTCTCTTAATTTCATTGCTTTAAATTTCTTGTAACTGTCTTTCGTGAGATGCCCAACACTTCTGCTATTTTGGTATTCGTTGCATCAGGGAAGTTCTTGATGATGATTGCTATTAAGTCCTTGTTTGGTTTCTCTTTATGCTTTGCGGCAAACTCCGCTAATTTGTCTGAGTTTATATTCTCAAGTTTGTTGATTTTAGCCATAGATATGAAGTAGTTACTCAACTCACCTGCTTGAACCATTGAGTCTTCACTTATTTCATTAGGCACAAACCCCTGCAAGATGTCATTAATGAATTGCAGCAATAGAGCAAATCTTGGCACGTATGTTAACTGTTTCGCAAACATCCCTTTGTTGCTACTCAATTCATCTTCGCTATTTTGTAGGTCAACCAATCTTCTGTTGATTCTCTTAAACTCATCCCTTGACTCATCAGTCAAATTCAATATCTTAGGTTCACCATCTATCATGGATGTATCAACGTAGTTTTTTACACTAATTATCCTATCTCTGTAAGCATCCATCATCTCTTGGTCTAAGTCATCGTCTGACAAATACTGTGCTTGTTTCTTTGGGTCGCAAAATAACATCCTATCCATAAACCCATTTGATTGATTTTCGCTCGTCTGAAAGTCTCTAAATATGCTTGGCTGAATACCACCTAAGATTGGAATGAATGGATTCTCAACAAAGGCATCATCGGCAGTCTTTCTGTTTAACACAATACTATCACCACTCCACGCAGATAGATAACGCTCTTTATCTGAACCATCACGATACTTGTTCATGTCCTTAAACCAACCTGCTAACTCATCCTTGAAGACACCTATAGACTTAGGGTTGTTTGCATGGATATCTATCAATGATTCAATGGTAATATCATCGACTATGAATTGACTTTTCTTAGGTGGCTTAATCTTCTCGGAATGCTTCTTGTCTTCCTTGTCCATTTGTTCGTACTCTGAGAACTCCTTTTGTCTCTTGATGTATGTTTTTATCTCATGACTATTTAAGTCCAATAGAGGCTTTAAAATTAGCTTAATATCGGGTGTTTTACCAACACCCGCATCGCCTATGACGCTTATCCATAAAATAGGGCTATCAACCCAACCATTCTTAACTCTAACTTTCATAGAGTTGCCAACGATAACAGATATTAGCCACAGAAACGATACGCTCATAAAATCAATGGATGCGTTAAGTTTCTTGTTGCACTCTAAGATGTAGTTCTGTATTTCGGATGGAAATATATGCAATGGGAATGATAAGTTCTGTGGTATCTCTATTGGCTCATCTACCACCACCTCATTTATGACCCTATCACCATAGCCATCTGCATACGCTTGTTTAGCTGCTGCGCTATAGTCACCACGATGGTATTTGTAAGCGTAAACATCGAAAGAGTTAAGTGGTTGTTCGTGAGGGTAGATTGTGCCTGTTGAGAATAAGAACATCTTGTCGGTGTCATTGTAGATGTGTCCAGAGTAGAATGACTCTGCACCTTTTCGTTTTATCATCACCGATCTTGATAGTCTTCTGACGATATCAAACTCATCGGAGCAGATATCCCAAATAGTATTCTTGTTAGCGAAGTCCTCCCATGACTTTAATCCATCTGTTTTTTGTTGAACCTTTTTGTTAAACTTAGGTTTAACCACTTCGCCCTCGTGGTGATACATCTTTGAGATATCCCAAATCAACTTCCGTTCTTCCTTAGTGATGTAATGTATCTGATGATACTGTAACCCTTGAATCACATCGTAGATATAAACAAAACCACCTACACCTCTTGACTCAATCAAAGCCTCAGATGCTCCTTTTGGCTTTGCTATCTTGGTTGCTCCACAAATTTCTTCGCATCTGTAGATTAAATGATATCCTCCACTTTGGGTTTCAACTAAGCTAACCTTGCTCCACAAGTCAATGATGTGATTCTCAAGCAAACCAAAGTATTCATCTACAAAAATATTCTTCTCCTTTTGTGTATTTAAAACTTTAGTGTCAACATCTATTGCTTCGACATCTCCATACCCTGTTATTAGAGCAAATGATACTGCATCGTCATACCATTTATCTACTTGTTCTTTAGTGGCAATTTTACTTTGGTATGCCTTCCAACTACCATTAGGTTTTTGTTGTCCATCCTTTTGGATAATTGGAAATACACTTAGGTTGTGGTCTAGTAGATTTCTGTAAAATGTTGCCTTATGTTTTTTTAGTCTTTTCATTAATTTTTTATGTTAAAATGTCCCATGTCCCACTCAATGTCCCACCCAATGTCCCACCCTTTTTCGGCTTGTAACCCTTGCTATCATTGGGTTTGTTGCAAAATGTCCCACATGTCCCACTACTTTTGAAAAACATAATTTAATATGAAATGTATTTCTATTTTTATAGGGTGGGACATGGGACATTGGGACATTTAATCTATCATGGATAGTATTTTGTTGGTTGCTCTGAGATATGCAGGGTAGCATTCTGTTAGATTCTCCCAGTTGTAGTTGCCGTTAATCACCGTCGAGTGATCACGACCTCCAAAAAACCGACCAATGGATTTTAAAGTCCCCATGTTGCGACTGTACAATATGTAACCTGCACATGAGCGTATCTCAACTAATTCACGCTTTCGTGACCGACCCTTCACATCTTCAATCGTATAGTTGGTTGCGTTCTTTTCGTTTAACACCAACATGGTGGCATCTAAGACTTGTTCAAATGTCATTTTTCTCTTTTTATTTCGTTCTTCTTTAATTTGCAAATTAACTCTCACCATATCGTATCCTGGATATAAATATGGGCTGCCGTAGTTAGTACTCATTGTCAATGTTTTTGAAGTAATTCTCTAAGTCCATAATTTTGTTGATGAAGTCGTACTTAGTGTTGAACACCTTGCAAGTCTCCTTACTAAAAGCGTTTAACTCAGTCTGCGCTGACTCACGATTGACTCGTCTAATCTCTTCACGCTCATGCGCCTCACCATCGGCATCGGTTAATGAGCCATTAGCTGCGAATAACTCCTTCTCTAACTCTTTTATTTTCATCTCAATCTGCTGACAACTGTAGTCAACAAACCCTGCGTATTTGTTATAATCCATAACGTTTTTTTAATTCTTTAGATGTTTTAATAATTTTTCTGAATTTCCACCATTTTAGCTTAAGGTAGTAGTCTATTAGTTTAAAGTTGCTCATTTGTCTCTCTTAATTCTATCTTTTACCGCCTTATTAATCTCCTTTGCGCCTTGTCGCATTGTCTCCTTTTGGTTCTCTAACAACTCGCCAATAGCACGTTTTAAGTCGGAGTGACTATAGCTATCAATCCTTGCGCTAAGTTCTCTGTATGCCCCTGTATCATCTGCCCACACCGAAGTATCTAACAAGTCTGCTGCACGTTGTCTAAGTCTTTCTAAGTCCTCACGCATTTGCTCACCATCATCGTCTAAAGACTGAAGTGATAAAATTGTGATTAACGTATAACGTCTAAAGTAGGTTACGGCTGACCCCATTTTCTGTGGGTCTGTTATGTTAGGCAATTCCATCTGACTTTCCATCATCTCACCAGATTCAACATGATGTATTTGTGTGGTCACCTTGCCCTCTAAAACTGGCTGCACCAATAGTAAACCATGCTTATGAAGTATCGGCTCAACTTCCGCTAAAAGGTCATTGATGTCTGAGTACTTCGACTTAAAGAATGGGTTCTCCGACTTCTTTACAATTGGGTTGATTTCTTTTTTTGCCTTCAACAAGGCTTTTAATAAGTTCTTCATAATTTTTCTAATATTTGTTCAAATTTAACCATCGCCTCATAGTTGACGTCACCATCGGCATTCAATTCTATTAATGTTTGTGCCATCCCATCCATTGCTTTTTGGATTGACATCAAGTCTTTACGCATCTGTGGTAGATATATATGTGTCACCGCAAATGGCAAGTCAGCCTCAATGCATCGCTTCAATGCCCAATGTTGCATCATTATCTCATCGGTATCTACTTCGTATTCAAATTGAATAACGTCTCGTGGATCGCCTTCGTCATTAGTGACTAACTTGTCCATCGTAAACTCGTTTAAGTTCTCCTCTTCGATTAACTCACGATACATTTCCGTTAAGATTCGTAACTCATATTCGATTGGGTCATCTTTGAATGACACATCTACCAACGTCCAATTATCATAAACCTCAATCCAACTAAATTCTGCCTTATTAATCGCTTGTCTGATTTCCAATTCAGTTTTGATTTTCATAACGTGTCTATTAATGCCTCAAATTTATATAAAGTTGGTTCGTCTGTGATTTTACCGCTCAAGAAGTATTCAAACCTTACTCTTTCCTGTGCGCTTTTGCTGCTATGATATAACTGGCTAAACATATCAAATACCTCTGCCTTTTCCATCCGTGCTGCCTTCATCCATGCCTTGCATTTCAGAAGTCTGGCGTTGTAGTCGTAATTTTTAATACTGCTTTTTAACCTTATTGTTCCCATCTTATAAAATATTTATATCGTTTCTTGTGTAATTACCACTAAACTTAAACTCTTTAAAAACGTCTAATGGTATCGAACAACTATCATTTAAAATTTTAACCATACATCCTATAGAATTTGTTAATACTGTACTAACTCTAACCCTATCTGCTTCAACTTTATTAACAAAATAAACGTTTCCACTTATTTCATTATAGTATATCCCTTTTATTTCTTTTTGGTCTTTTGCTTTCATATCTCTTTGTATTTGATAGAGCAAACTAACAACAAATAATCCGAATAAAAAAATTTATTTTATTTTTTTTCTTCAAGTCGCATTGGTACTGCGATTGCAGTCACTCCATCCAACACAACACCGCAGCCGATAGCTGACTTTTTACCGCCTTTAGCGTAATGCATTGCATATGAACTATCATCTACACCACAGCCAACGGCTAAACCAAATACTCTCGTGTTCGATCCAACGTGGTAATGCACATATAGATCAGTATGATAATGCCCAGTGACTGTCGATTGCATATCTCTAACACAAGCGGTCTTAGCTTTACCACTTCCATCACCATGCGTATACCTAACACCATCTAAGTAGTAATCCATCATAAATGTCCATCCTGGGACTTGCAACACCTCAGATATGTCACGAATCCACTCAGCAGGGATTCCACTTGTCTGCGCCTTTCTCATCACCATTCTATCATGGTTACCCCAAAGCACCACCGCTTTTGGGAATGCCTTATAGTAAGGTGCTATCCTTTTAATTGCTAACGCTAACTCATCACCACCACCTAAACCATTTGGACTTGTCTCATGAAAGCTTCCAAAATGGTTATCAATTATATCACCAATACAGACAACTTTGTTACAGTTAAAACGCTGATAGGTTTCAACACAATGGTTCAAATAACTATTTAAATTAAATGGTGAGTGTATGTCACCTATCACCAACACTCTATTGCTCTTTGAATTAAAGTAATCGTGATTAACTTTCTTCTTACCACTTAGACGTGGTCTACTTTGTTTTGCCATATTGTTGTAAATAAAAAAGCCCCAAAAGCGGCTCAAGGCTCTTGGGGCTAGAAATTTAGATTTTTATGTTAAACATATTGTAATGCAAATATAACTATTACCACCTTGCTTTTGTGCCACGAACGTCAAAATGTGTAAAAGTATCATATGCGCATAAACCGCCCTGAGTCATTTTTCCAACGCTTATTAGGTGTTCAATAGCGGTTTTAACCTCGACTGAAGTGTAACCCTTCACAACTATGTCTGCCGCTTGTGCGGTTAAGTGTTTAGACTTTGATGCACCTTTGACGATGTACTTGTTGTAGTGCCATGTTCGATAACCGCTATTGATGGTTATAGGGGCATTTAAATACGTTCTAAGGGCTTGTAAGTTATGTGCTAGTAGTAACACATTTAAAACGTATTTCGATGGCACAAGTGTGTTGCTTTTGTCGTTACACCGAAATTCATCAATGTGGAAGTTATTCGTCAGTTGACCTTTTATCATATTCTTTTTTCAATTCCAATTCTTTTCGACGGTTGTCTAAGTCGATACCCTTATTAATTTTGATTTTACCTACTATTCTAATAATCGTGTAAATTAAACCACTTAGTATCAAAAAAGTAGTTAGGACTTCATCTAAGTCGGCTATCCAAGACATAATCCCCCCGCTCACCGTTAAAAAAACCGTAATGTCGTGTTGCATATTTCTTAACTGATTAATCATATCATCCCATCTTTAAAGTCATCTTGTCCTCGCTTAATTGCTTTACGCATCAGCGTGAAGTCAAAGTGTGCGCTATTCCAATCCATGTGTCTTGCATGATGAACTGTCGCATCTGTCACCGCATCTATGTCATCCATCTTAATCTCATATCTTATATCGTTAAATAAATTCAAAGCTAACTTCATCCAACTATCTGCTTTGTTGCTCACAGGCTGCTCTGATTGCTTCGAGTGGGCTAACCAAATTTCTATCTCTTCGTAGCTTCCGACCAAATCAGTAGGGACAGGGTCTAATACACCGCCATCTACGTGCTGCTGACCATTCACCACAACTGGTTTGGCAAAGAATGGAATAGCTGCGCTGCTCACAACGTGTTCAACAAAACGGTTGTAAGTCATGTCATCTCTAAGAATAGATGTATACATCGTACCACTCTTTTTAAAGTCAACGTTTTTGCTTGTTACGATTACGTTTATTCTACGCTTACGCAACTCGTCAAAATGTCTCTCCTTGAAATATCGTCTAATCTTTGATCGCAATGCAGGTGTGATATCATACATATAGTTGGTATCTCTTTTTATCATGCGAATGACCGAACCAATCATGAACAACTTGTTTAATTTTCCATTGCGTTTGAATGGTGAGAATCTACCATACATCTCGCGATTGTCTGTATTTGAGTATTCGTGTATTAAGTAATCGTAAAACTTTGGGTCAATTCTACCCAATGCTAAAAATAGGGCTATCAATGCCCCTGTACTTGTGCCTATAAACGCATCGTATTGTGGTCGCTTACTTGTTAGTACCCCAACCAAATACGCTCCCCATGCTGCGCCACCTGCAAATATCCCTGCTTTCTTCACTTCCTTTGTCCTATTATGTTGTAACCCTTTAACTTATCTTCTACCATCTCAACTGTGTAATTAGCCTTAAACCATTTACTGTATTCAAAGTTACCGTTGTAGTCTACTTGTTTGATGCGATAAATATTCGCACCGTCAAGTGGTTGGTTATCCCAAAACTCATAAATTGTAGTAACCCAAGTAGTACCACGACCTTTCATTGAGCCGACTGAATCCCAACCATGTGCGAAGTACTTTTCGATGATGAATTTATCATTGTCTAACTCCATTGCCGTTGACCATTTGACCTCTATTTCTTGTCCCTTGACGTTGGCTGAAAAACCCAACCATGTAACTGGCAATGGTATATCTTCATGGCAATGGTATTCGGTATGTCTTCCACATTTGATATCTATTTTCGTGGCAACCATCGTGCTATCTACACCTTTCGTGTTGCTAAAATACAACGTCTGGCCAACCAAGCTATCCAAAGGCATATCATTATACTTTTTCTTCCTAACATGGATATTCACATTGTCAATGCCTGACAAGTCAAATGTTGTGTCGTAGGTTAAAATAATTTGGCTATCATTCACAATAGCCGTAAGTGGACAGTCATCGTGCGATTGTCCGTAACACCATACAGATGCTATTAATAAAATAGTGGTTAAAGTTGTTTTCATTTTCTTGCGTTACGCTCTTTTATTGTTTTAGTTGCGTGACATGAGCGACAAAGAGTTTGTAGGTTATCCAAATCTTCGTTGTACTTCTCATAGTTAGCGTTATCTTTTCTTGCGTGTATATGGTCAACTTGGTTTCCCTCATTAGTCAAACCCATTCTCTCGCATTCTTTACAAAGATACATATCTCTTTCTAATATTTGCCTCCTAATTCCTCTCCAATACTTAGATTGTAGATACTTTATATCAGCCGTCCTCATTGGGTCTGCTACTCTCTTTTTGTGTTCGGGAGTTTCAGGTATCCACCAAGGTTTAAAATGTTTTCTCTCGTCACTCATTATGTTACTATATTGCCCTCTATTTGCCATGTAGTACTTCCATCTGTGTAGTACAAAAACCCATCTCCAGGATTTCTTATCTCATTACCACCATCTCCAAATCCACCACTCGCAGGAGAAGTAGTATTCGATGTTACCAATTGGTCAAATCTACCCTTACCTGTTTCTATTAGATCGGTCATTTTTTGCGCCACAATATAACCTGCCAACACATCTATGTCTTGCGAATCAATAGTTATAGAGGTCGCAGGTGTTGGTTGGTCACCATTCACCACAACTGTACCTATAGTCCTTAGATTTACGGGGTGTAATATGGCAAGATTATCACCATTAAATATAGCCTTACCAAGTGCATCTATCGATAGACTTGTGGTTGTCCCTGTGGAATTTGTATCAATAGTGCCAAGTTCATTGATTAGAACGTAATCCCTTGTCCACTTATCTTTATCGTACACATTCTTTTTAGGTAGCCCTATCTTATCATTTCCACGATATACATAACCATCCCCATCTTCTGCCTCTACTGATAATGCGCTCTTGTGTTGGACGAACTGAATCCATTCTCCGTTAAACTCATCGGTACGGCAATCTAACGTACCGCCATTAAAGAAGTACGTATCTGAATCATAGTAATAAACCTCGTTAAATCTTGGCATTTGTGGAGTGCCAACTACTAATGATTCGGGTACTTTGATAGTACCTTGCAAAACAGGTATAGGTCTGTCTTGTAGACTCATTGTTTCCAAACAAAGCGTTTTAGTTAATTCTACATCTGTTGTATACCCTGCATCCCACACTTCACTAAAAACCCATGTTGTACCCGTGCTGTTTACTTCAAAAGTATTTTTACTACTAAAACCTTGTGATATATCACTTAACCTCGGTGTGCCGTAATCAACAGTTTTACTATTTTGTGTTCTTGGGTTTATTACCTTAAACTGCGATTCTTGTATTATTTCATTATCTGTAAGTAGTGTGATGTTTATTGGATGTATAGATACCGTGTTGTCAAACACCCCAAAGTTAGATGTGTACTCCACATCTAATGTGCATCCCGTTTGAATTGATACGGGAAACTCAGGTGTCAAAACTCTTATGTACATCAAGCCTGTTCGATATAAAGTTGTTAAATCTACTGTTCTTGATACCACATCTGTAGGTGTGCCACTTGTCCACTCTACAATATCGGGAGTGGCTGCATCAGATTTTAACCTATACGAACCTGCTTCCAATGTCATCTTTATATCAACTGTACTCCCCGTAAACTGTTGGAAGTCAGATAGCATTAATCTTAATTCTATATTTAGCGTATTGCCACTACCTGTACCACCTTTTAGTGTACCCAACTCAACATCTTGGGACATGGGACTTGTAGATGTTGTTAAGTCAATTATGCCACCGCCTGACTGCGCTATAGATGCTCTTGGAACACTATCTAATCGAATTTCTTGCAAAGGTGTTAAATAAGTCCATCGGCAGTCACCTAATCTCTGCCATTGCGAACCCTCTGTCTGTCGTGGGCTTACTGTTTGATAACTTAGAACGCTCAAAGTTTTAGATATACTTCTTTCATTGTAGCTTGATGTGCTGAAATTTCGCACTTGCTGAATGTAGTAACTACCTCCCGACATAAACATCCTACAACTAAAGATAGTCAGTATGCTATTGATAACCTCTGCACACGTATAAGGTCTGTACTCAGGTACTGTTATACTTGTAGTTCCACCTGCGTGTGTTCTTGATATATTTCTTTCTCCTATTACTTCATCTGTAACAAATAAATATCTATCGCATCGTGTCTTTAAAAGTGGGCTGACACTTGTGCCAGTTACTGTTATCTGCGTGTCATAGAACTCGCATGACTCCTTAAAGTAAGCATCTGTACCTCCCCAATATTGACTAAGGTCGTTATATTCCAATGCCTCAAAGATGTAATCCAACATCGTGTTTTGTGCTGGGTTTAAATCTGTTGTCGCAAAATCAAATTCAATGTCCGCAAGTCTACCAATACCATCTATTGCCGTAATGGTTAATAGTCTTGGCTTCGGCATATCTTCCCAACTAACTTGGTCAACCAAGATAACACCGCACCACTCTAAGTTATTTTGCTTTTTAACTACTAACTTAAATTGATCTTCATTACCTGCGACAAGGTTAGCTATAAACGTGTCAACCTCTGCGCTATCATTTACAAGCGTAAAACTGCATCTACTTGCTTTCAAGGCTTCCATTATCGTATCGCCTTGTGATTCGTAACTGATTTTCAAATCATTGGTTATAACCGCTTTCGTTGTGCCACCAAAAGATTCGTTGTAAATCTCAATATCGTAGCTACCGCCATTGTCTGAGTAAAATTCGCTTGATAGTTGTACTCCCATTATTTACGTCTTGTTCTTTCTACTGTATTGTGTTGTCTGTTGCTGCTTAATAAAATGTCGTTGCCATACACAACTGTTTCTAAGACAACAACGTTCTGACCACTACCATAATTGTTGCTGCTATTCAATTGACTTGAGTATCCACCATCTAAACCGCCACCGCCATTTGCCTCCAAAGCCTTCTCTTCTTTTCTTTTGATGTGCTGCTTGATTGCACCACCTAATCCAACCATAATCGCACCTGCTGCTATCATGGCATGGCTAGGCGCACCTGTTTCTATAACCAACTTAGCCGTGCCATAAGCCATCATCATTGCTCCCAATTTGCTTATAAATTCACCGAAACTCTTCAATATATTATCTGCCCATCTATCGATAGCTTGAGTACTTCCGTTCAACTCTTGACCGATTGCATCTATTAATCCAACTACTTGTTCAGTCACGAAACTTTGTATCATCCCCGCCATATTTTCCATGGTGTCCTTTAGCCTCTGCTCTGCATCTGTCAAATTCTCAGTCAACCCATTTGTAGTCTCGTAATCTAATTTGGCGATGGCTAATTGTATAGCTGATACGTCCTTGCCGTACTTCTCATATATTGCGAGTTTTTTGTCAAGATAATCTTGGTCGTTCTTTAAATTACCTGCCTCTAACTCATCTTTTGTTTTTGCGGTTTCGAGCAACTTGGCTTCCGTTTCATTAGCCAACTTATCAAGAGCAGCCATCTCTTGGTCGAATCTCTCCTCCTTCTTCTTTTTGTTGTAGTCGTTGGTTATTTGAGCGACCTCTTGGTCTATCCTAATCTGTTCTGCTGCTAATAGTTTCTCACGTTGGATTTTTAAATCGTCACCTTTATTTTCTTCTTCTATTTCCCTCTTCTTGATTTCAGAATGGAACTTAGCGGTTTCTATTAGTCGCTTCTTCTCGTTTTTTCCATTCTCTATCTCCATCAACCTTAATTGGTCTGCCCACTTTAAGCGTTTCTTGGCTAATTTCTCCTCATCTTCTTCCGTACCTGTTGGGTCAAACTTACTTGTCTCAATGTCAACTTCGGGTTGATTCGTTAACACCGCACCCTCTTTCGCTAATAGTTTTATGTTGTCCTCTATGGCATAACCCTTCGCTTTTAGTAAGTCTACTTGTTTTTGATATTCTTGATTAACATCTGTTACATTTTTATCTTCTTGGTATGGAGAATCATCGGTGGTGGTGGTTTCTATTGCCTCTACATTGATTTCACGACCCGCATACCCATCTTCACGCAAGTCATTATTCTCTTTTTGTTTGGAGGCTACCGCAGCAAGTTGGTCTTCCTCTGCCTTTGCGATTGCAATATTATTCTGTATTTGCGCTTCAAATTGTTCAGCTAACAGTTTATTTGCTGCTTGTGCTTTAGCCTTTTTGCGCAACACCCCAATGTACGTCTCAATACTACTCGTTACTTTCTTTGTGTTTACATTCTCAAGTGTTATACCCTTTATGTAATCAGGGTTGATATTATTTAACTTCTTTATGGCACTTAGTCTAAACCTCTTCGCTTTTGTCTCATCTCGTGCTACGGATAGTAATTCTTTGACTCTAAAAACTTCCTTTTGTATCAACCCAACGGTACGTTTAGATAACTCCCTACTCGCATCTAAAACTACATTTTCCTTCCTTACCGCCTCTGCTCTATCCTTCCGAGCCTTCGTGACTCTGTATATTAAAGTACCCAAAAGAGTGAGTCCACCTATAAGTAAACCAAGTGGACCAAGTGAACCCGTTATGGCAACTCCCATCGAATTAAGTACGGGTACTAATGAGGCTACCGCCATGTTTATACTACCCAATACCAATAGCAGCGGTCCAGCCACGGTGAGTAACCCCGCCACTACACCAATAAATTTCTTACTACCATCGCTAAGATTAACAAACCAATCTGATAGCTTTATAATTCGTTGAGTGAATTTTGTTATCATAGGGGTTAAAGATGTACCGATATCTATAGCAACACCCTCTAACGCTGACTTCATTCTTAATAATGCCCCATTTAACGTGTTGTCCATTATCTTAGCCATCGCTTTTGCTGCACCATCTGAGTTAGCAAAACTTTTAGTCATTTTGTCTATCTCATCTACGTTGTCAGCTATAATCGTAGCTACTGTTGCACCACGCTTACCAAACAACTCCATCGCTAATGATAGCGGATTGGTGCTTGATTTCAGCTGCTTCATTGCATCTGCCCAACTCAAACCATTCTCAGCTAAGTCAAGGTATATGTTCCTCAACGAAACACCCGATGTACCCGCATCTACACCCCTATCTGTAAGTATCCCCAATATGGATGCTGCTTCTTCTAATGATACGTTAGCTTTGTTCGCTACGGGCGCAACCACCGCCATAGCAGTACTAAACTTATGTAAGTCTAATGCACTACTTGAAAACGACTTCGCCATGACATCGGCTACGTGACCCGAATCTTGAGCAGTTAAGTTAAAGCCCTTGATCGTAGCTGCAACAGTTGTAGCTGAATCTGACAAGTCTTCACCCGTGGCTAAAGCCAAGTCTAATATAGATGCCGTAGCTGCCTTTATCTCAGTAGGGTCGAATCCTAACTTCGATAGATTTAACTGCAAAGATGCTACTTGCGATGCCGTATACCTCGTGGTTCGACCCAAATCAAGTGCATTTTTATTAAGCATCTCAAACTGCTTACCCGTAGCACCTGAGATAGCCTTCACTTTAGCCATCGCTTGTTCAAACTCAGCGGTTGTCTTTGTGGCAGCTAATCCAACACCCACCAATGGTAGGGTTAGAGACTTACTCATAGATGTACCTAATCGTTTCAACTTCCTACCTTGCTTACGCAGAGTTCGTTGAACCTTTTTTATCTCAGATGTAAACATCTTCGAGTCTGCACCTATCTTTATGTTTATGGTATTCTTCTTGTTAGCCATCTATAAACTTTAACTTGCCCTTTGGGTATTTCTCCATAATTTTTTTGTTCTCAGTCAATATGTCTTCGACTGTAGTACTCTTCTCCCAACTAAACTTAACCAAATCCATTGGTTTTTTTAGTTGTTTGCGCACTTCATTGCTTGTAGACCACCAACTCACGAATCGGTGTTGCTCCCAACTCTCTCTGCTACCTTGTTCAGACCTTGTCAACATCCCATCGACAGTTAGCCCAAACTCTCTTGGAGTTAGGTCGTAGTAATTTGAGATTCCCCAATACGCTGCGCTACGTACAAGGGAATCCCAATAATCTACTTTTTTTCGGTATCGGAACTTTCGGATTCTTCACCGTTAATAATTTTCATCTCCTCTGCTATCGCATCTCCAATAGTGTTCAAACCCGAAAAGTCATCATCAAGCAAATCTTCAAAATCCTCTAATGAAATAGAGTCTTTGCTATCGCTAAATTTATAACCTGCGTTTACACCATTTTTGCCAAAGATAGCTAAGTGTGAAAAATCTAAGTTATCCATAGTATGTATAGATAACCCTGTCTCTGCTAAAGAACCCTTTAATGCTCTGTAGCTTAATCTGAATGGTAATTTCTTACCGTTTATAGTGATGTTTCTCATGATTATGTTATAGTCGCTTTAGTTGGATCACCTGTTGATTGGAATGATACTGATACCGATACCACATCATTCGCAGGATTACTCTTTGTTGCAGATGTTACATACGCAGAAGATGTGTATTTCTCATCACCTATTTCTCCCGACATATCCACTACAGTCAACGCAGTACCGTTTAACCACGCAGTATAAATTTGCTCAAACCCTTGTGCTGAATCATTATCAAACAAGAACTCAGCGTTAAAACTGTTACTTCTAAGTCCTGGAATGATTTCAGTCGCTCCCGAACTATCTTTTGTTGTTACATCAATTGAACTCATTTCAATTGAAAAATCACTACTCCTACCAAGTGATATAAGGTCTGTGCCTATATATAACCCAATGGTATTTCCATTAATTACTCCACTACTTACTGCCATCTTTTTCTAATTTTTTAGTTGTTTTTATTGTTTTGTTTTCTTCGTTAGCCTTTGCTTCGGCAGCTAACTTCGCCTTTAATCCTGAGTTCTTTGGACTACCAAAGTGTCCATCTTCTGCCAAGACTTCAAAATCCTTATAACTGTGACCCTTTGAGGTCTCAATTATCCGACCTGCCTTTAGCACTTTGCCTTGTGCGGTCTTGTGGTTTTTAGTTAATCTAATTATCATTTATGTGTTCTTAATCGTTATAACATATCCTTGTGATACATGGTGACTATTATGGTCAGGTATGTACCCTCTATAATCCTCTCCATCAAACAAAGTCTCATCTATATTGAAACCTGTAAAAACTCCCTTGCTTCTGTTCAAAGCAGCCTTCACTAAGTCAGCTATAGTAGCTGCCTCTTTATATTTACTTGCAAATATGTCAACTTCAAAATTGCATATTTGCCAAAACTCCAACCCCTTTGTGTTATCGGGTGAAGTGTATGACCTTGAGTAAATCAGGCATGGGTTGGGTGTATCTTGAGGTGCATTACCTGCGAACATACTTGTAGCTGGTAAGACATCTGTCAAGTCCGTGTTCCCACTTAATATACTATATACTGCTTGTTCTATTATCATCTTACTTCAAATCCCAATCTTGTTGCGTTCTTCTTTATATACTTACTAACGGCATCTGTCGTTGAGGAGGATATTGTCCCACTTACTTGTGAGAATGCCTTCTCTACATAGTCGTTTCTTCCATCCTTTATTCTTCTTGTACCCTTTTGTACAAAGTATCCATAGTACCCCGAACCTACCGCCTTCTTTACTTGCGCCCCTGTGAAAACCGCAGGGAAATTTCTACTCTTTCCTGTGAACTTCTTTATACTTCGCTTTAAGTTTCCAGGCTTAAACTTAATGGAGTTATCTCTATGGTAAGTAATGGTTCGCCGCACACCCTTTGCATTGGGTTTTATTATTGGCGCATTCTCCTTTAAAGCCTTAGTTGCAGGGTGTATTTGTCTTCTAAATATCTTCAACATCTCTTGTCGCTTCAAAGAGTCATCCAGCTCTTTAAGTGACCACAAAACGTCTTCTATACCCTCTATCTCTATCTCCATTAATACTTAGCCGTACAAGTTATCTCTTGTGATTCTCTGAATCCTAATTCCTTTATAATCATTATGTCGTACTGAACTGAGTTCAATTCTAATACGTGATCTTGGGTTAAACCCGATATGTAGTATGCAGTCTTAAAGATAGTTGTGGTTGTAGCCGTGTCTCTCAACTGCTCCATACCCTCTCTACCTGACATATCTCTTTTAGACATATATACCTTTGCTAACTCTGTGTAGCTAATTGTGTTACCACCAATATCATCTTTGGTGTTAGTTACTGACTTAACAGTTACGTAGTGTGGATATAAACCTCTATCCATCATTGTGCAAAGTCTCTTAGTGTTATGTTTCTGATAATGGCTCTTGCTGAGTTTGGAATAACTACTTCGTGTACATTCACACCCAATGTCATTGAGTTTCTTGTATTGAAGAAATCTGCCACAAGTATGTTTACCAACTGTAGAATAGAGTCATCTACCTTGTAGTAATCTAAGTACCCACATTTAAAAGCCACCTCTATATTGTCATAAGGGTTGTCTCTCAAAGATGGTGTATTCTCAAAATGAATCCGTGCAAAATTCCCATTTAAGCTAACATAGTAATCAGTATCTTCTACCATGGTCTGTAAATTACCATCTATATCGTAGTATTTAATCGATGTTATCTCAGTAATTGGGTTTCGCTTAATAACTAAATCTGTTTGCCATTTATCTAAGTATGCAGTATAAGATGCACTCTGCACGTATCGCCAAGTTTCTTGTGCAATAAAGTCCACCGCAGCATTGATGTATGTCTCAATGAGTCCATTTTCCTCATCGTATCCATTGACTCTCAAATGCTCCTTTACTATCTGTAATGGGACTGCCGTTCCGCTTGGTTTTTGTGTTCTTATTACTCTCATACTCTTAAAAAAAGGTTGGGTTCATGCCGAAACACTCCCCCAACCATCACTAACTCACTTTTTCTTTTTTATTGCTTTTACTTCTGTTGCAAATCCCTTACCAATAAGTTCTTCGCCAACCTTGTCAGATACCTCTACCTCTTGGTGCTTATAGGCATTGATACCAAACTGAAACAAAGCGTTTATAGCTTTAATTTTCATTAGGCTGTAAGTGAAGTAAACTTAGTAAATGCAGCACCTTGCACTAATGACCAATCCACGTTAGAGTTTACAACCAGTCTTACTTGGTCATTACCTGCTACTGTGTAAGGGTCTACCAAGATGTTTAGACCGCCCCAACGTCCAAAATGAACTCTTGAGAAGTCTCCAAAGATTGCATCTCCTGAAGTACCTGCTACCTTTGTGTTTCCTGTGCTAAAGAATGCATTCATTCCGTTAATTGTGTATTGGTTATATCCACCGCTTGTTACTGTTGGAGAAATACCTGCTACATTAACACCTGCTAAAATATCAGCGATTAACTCAGTTGAACCAACATAAGAGTGGTTACCTGTCAATCCATGATCGTTTGCAACCGTTTTCAAAGCCGCTAAGTAATCTTTAGCTACCGAAGTACCGTAAGCGTATGTCGCTGCTTCTGTGAATGTCAATACTCCTGAAGTTGCCGCTAACGATGCAGGTGCATTTGTTACACTTGCAGTTGAGAACATTGCAGTATTAATCAATTCTGCTTCTGAACGTCCCAAGTCTGTCATTACTGCATTCATAGCTGCATTACCATTTTGCGCTAAAACTCGGTTAGATACATCAACATAACCTGTCAATCTCACTGGCGCAAGAGTGTCTTTTGTGAAGTTTGCTCCACCGTCCGCTGCGCTGCTATTCTCAGAAGTAGACCATGATAAAGTTTGCTTAGCCGTTACAGGTAACTTCATGTCACCCATTAAACCGTTGTACACATTGATTCCTGGAATATTTGCATAAACTGCATTCTCACGAAGTGCATCGCTATACGCTCCAACTGTTACAGGCTGAATAGCCGAAGTAGCTTGGTCGATGTCCGTTCTTTTTTCCATGAATTTAGATGGGATAACGATACGCATTCCACCTGACTCAATACCTGCATTTCGGGCTTCGTTGATTCCCTCTTGAATCATCTCTTTCTCTGCTCCGTTTAATTGACCATTGCTTGTCAATGAACGAACCGCTTTAGCCATGTCAAATGACTCAGAAAGTTGCTTCTCTTCTTTGTTTGTCGATTGAACCGAACCACCTGCACGTTTTGCTGCTGCTAATGTAGCACTCTCACGCTTTTCAGTTGACTCAATTTCGTTTCCTAATGCTTCCATTCTTTCGATTAATTCATCGAATTTTGTCGCATCTTCTTGGGTCATTTCTGTACCCTCGTACTTATTTCTAAGTGTAAGAATTTCGCCATCAACTAGACCGCGATCTTCTCTTAATTGTTTACTTGATTTCATATTTTACTTCGTAAATGTTTATATTTAAGTTCTTTGTCTAAGACACTAACCATCTTAGGCTTTTTTTCTTCTTTAATGTTTTCTAAGTCACGCTTTGCAACCGAGGTGTCGGGATATGCAGGTGTCGTTACTGGCCCAAGTTCAATAAGCCTATCAACTTGTGTGATAACACGCTCATCTACATCTTCGCCTTCTGTCCACGTTGAGCCATTCTTGGCTACTGTGAACATAAAACTTGACCCTTTGACGTTGCCATTCCTAACATTTTCTAACAAGTCATTCCCTGCCGTTGTTTTAGGTGCTTCAAAGCTATATTTTAGCCCTCTTTCGTCCACTTCCAACTTCAATGTGTCGCTATCTGCTCTCGCTAAAACGTTGTCGAAGTTGTGGTTGAATGTTGCTATCACGTTCGACATATCTACGTTGTCAAACGAACTGCGCTCCATCTTCTCTTTAAACCACCCTAAGTTGTGTGACCATCGGTTAAAAACTGCACCATAGCCTTCTATTGTACGGCTCTCCTCGCCATCCTCATTCATTCGGATTTCTATAGAACCCTCTAAGGTTCTCCGTTCTTGATTATTCATTTTCTATTCCTTTATTTTTATCTAAAACTGTATCTAAATTTTCGTAAGGTATTTGATTGTTTGTGCTTATCATGTAATCATCTATACCTCCTGGTAAGTCCTCGTAGTTACGTGCCTCATTCGGCTTCAACCAACTGTTTTGTATGCCTTGGGCATAGAACGCAGAACGTGTTGCCATATCCCCTCTCATCAAACCATTGACGTTATACCTCCATTTGTAGGTGTTACGTTGATCGGTTCTGACCAACTTCTTATTCTCTGCCTCAAACTTATGTACGTAACTCATTATCGTGTATTGAACAAACTGTGTGTTGGTGTTCTCAACGTTATTATACTTAGCATCTCCCATCTCATTTATTAAGTGAGTAGGTATGCCCAATATCGTTGCTATTTCGCTCTTCTGAAACCTTCTTGACTCTATGTATTGAGCATCTTGGTTAGACATCATAATGGGCACATACTCTTGCCCTGCATCTAACACGGGTGTTCCCATATTGGATGCGCCTGAATTACTTCTACCCCAACTTTCTTTTAAAGACTTCTTTACCTCTAAAGTCAAGCTTCCATCTACTTTTAGATAACCATTTGACAAAAACCCTTTGTCGTAGCTATTCTTGCCATACTCTTGAGCGGAAACAGTAGCCCCTAAACTAACTGCGTGTGCCCTTATTGGATTAACACCCATGTACGCATCGTGGCTCAAGCCTTTAATGTGATACATATCCTCATAAAGCACCTCTATTGTGTCATCTATCTCATAGACAACTGCATTGCCATAGACCTTTATTTTAACTTTATCGGGGTGTATTGGTGTTAAATGTGTCGGATTATTATTTGAATCTCTATGTATAATAGAATAACCGTTACCGTAATTTAACACAGACTGCATAATGTAGTCATGCCATGCGTAGGAATCTAAGTTGTCATTAACCATATCTGTAATTATAGGTACAGATGGCATATCATAAACCGACTCTCTATCTTCCGAGTCCATTTTAATCAAATGCTTTGGCAACCCTGCCACAATATTTGATAGTACTTGCGTACCTCTCCACCATGAGGCAATCCCACTAACACTTTCGGTATTGACACCACTTGAACTGAATCCCAAACCATGAGCAAAATCGTAGTATGGGTTAGCCCCAATGCTTCGTTTATCCGCTCTCTTTATGTCAAAACCAAATATCTTCATTACTTTAGTTTGTTGTTTAATCCACGTATACCATCTTTTGACATCATAGTCAATTGGTAGGGTTTTTTATCGTCCGCTAACTCCAAGTTTTCATCTATAAGAATACCATTCCAATATTCAATATTACCATCAGATATAGTTAGTGCAACTTGATCGCCTTTCAAAACATACTCAATAAGTTCATCTACTTCATTTGAGTCGTTTAGTACATTTATATAACATTGTGCTAATTCCAAACACTCAACTATATCTGTACCCGAAGACATCAATGTTATTTCATGACCAAGTATATTGACCCCTTTTAGTGCCTTACCATTCGCATTTAAAATGTATTTGTATTTGTTCTCTTTCATTAACTGTAAGGTATTGCTGAACCACCACTAATTGCTGATATAAAAGGTACTATATAATCTTCAATCATCACTTTAAAATCTTATATTAACTGAATTGTAATTTTGTAAAATCTCATCAGCAGTTAATTCCCTATCATATCTCATTAAAACATAAGTATTGCCATCTCCATATCTTGTTCCAGTATCATCTTTACCTGAAAACCAACTTCCAGTTATAGGTGTAGCACCTCTTGTAATCGTTGCGGTTGAAGTTGCTACTTCAACTCCATCTACATATACTTTATGACTATTGCTACCATTTGTAGTATAAGCATAACAATGAGGAATTGTAATATCCGTAATTGTTTCAGTGCCAATATTAGTAAACCCACCTGATGAATTTGCTAAAAAGAAACTTACGTTTTTAGTTCCTGCTGTTGGATGTATTACATGACCATTTCCACTCCTTTGAGAACTTAACCAACCTGATACGTTCCATGTTGCTGTGTCTGACTTTCCCCAAACTATTATAGTTTCTTCATCAGTAGCAGGATATCCAGATTGTGAAACATATGATGAAGTCCCATTAAAATTTAAAGAACCTAAATCAGCTGTATCGTAAGTAGGAGAACTTGTTAAAGTCATGTCATTTGAATTTCCACTAATATCATTCCAAGTTGAACCTGTTTTTGGGTAAGAATATCCTCTCCCACAATCCAACCACGCAGTTAAGTTAGTATCTACAATCGATGGAAAATAAGGTATTCCTGAACCACTATTATATAATTTTTTAACATCTGTGGCCGATAATACCTTGCTCCAATAACCAACTTCATCTATTAATCCATCCCAAGCTATCGATGTTCCCGTGAGTCCTGCAAATTTATCAGCAGATCCCATCCTGATATTTGCCAAACTGCCTACTTTTACGGTGGTGACATTTGTGGGACTTCTACTATTTTCTAAAGACCCATTGATGTACATCTTTATGCCATTCGTCTTATTCTCGTAAGTACATACTATGTGATACCATGTCGCAGTTGCTGGTGTAATGGTTGACGCTAAATTATCAAAAGCCAACCCACTACTGACATACCAATAGAACTTCCCTGCCACTATGGCTAATGCATAAACTCTATTGTTGTTAGCACCACCCTCATCCCATTGTGAGAATACAACTGGATAGGTTGCGCTAAAACTTTCAGCTTTAACCCAACATGAAATGCTAAATACTTCACCTCCACTAATATCAACTTGATCCCCTGAAGTAATCGATAAATATTCATTATTGGTTTGCTCAAAATCCGCAGCATTTCCTTGTATACCACTAGCTGTAAAACCCACAGAATTATTATCGGTTAAATCATTTTCAGCTAAATTATTAACATCAAACCTTTCACCACTTTCCGCCTCTAATTCCCAATAAGAAGTCAAATCAATAGGCAACGTATTGTCACCACTAACACTTGTCGCATTAGGTGCTTGAGTCTGTCTTAATCTATGTAGAGTTATGTCGTTCATATTTCTAAGAAAAAGTATTCAATTCTAGTCCCATTATATGTTACAATCATATACATATTTGTACTGATCTCCCAAGTCGCTCCTGTTATTAACGTGCCACCTGTTACTGTTGGCTGCGAAGTTGTATTAATTAATACTTGGGCAAAGCCCCCAAGTGAATTAGTCGATGTAGTGTATGTAGTTAATGTTTTTGCCGCACCCGATGTTCCCGTATAGTAATTGCCCGAAGAATTGTCCATCACCAAAACAGATGTGGCTGCGGTTGTGTCTTGAGTAGGTGAACCTGATGCAGGTAAATTCGTGAAGTTTGTTGCATCTAATACAGGTGCTGCCCCACTTACCAAACTTTGGTTTAATGCTTTCACATCCGCTATAGATGTTAATTCAGAGTCCATCAACGCTCCTGCTGCCGTTACCGATGTACTATCTGTCACATCTGCGTTAGTAGCTATTGTATCTAACTTTGTGCCATCTGTGGCTATATCTCTACCATCTACTGTACCACTTGCTAAAATATCGCCATCTACTTCTAATCCTGTGCCATTGATTAACTTTAAGTCTGTGCTTGTTAACCTACCGACTATCGCATTACTTCCATCTTTTCTTAAAGCAAATTCAATCAAGCCATCCTCTGTCGTATCTGTAGCATCTGATATCTTGGCAGTAATCTTAGCGTATACATTGCTTTGGTCAAGATCATTGTTGCCAAGAAATCTCAATTGCCCAAGATAGTTGCCATCTACCCCTGTAATATCTCTTGTTAGTGTCAACTCTGGCCCTGCTGCACTACCGCTAGTTGTGTCAACTATCGTTAAATCGCCTGTTAAAGTTCCTCCTGTTGTTGGAAGTGCATCGTCTGCCTTTGTGCCTTGTGCAGCCGTTGCGTAATCTGCTGAGTCAAACGCTTTAACTTGTGCAAGGTTCGTGACTTCGCTATCCATCAACGCTCCTGCTGCGGTTACGTTAGCCGTATCTGTAACGTCTGCGCCTGCTTCAACTCCTGTAGTCGCTCCCACAGTTAATCCTGCTGCCGTACCTGTAATGTTCGTGCCAACCAATGTGGTCGGTGTTCCTAAGTTTGGTGTAACAAGTGTTGGTGAAGTAGCAAATACTAATGCACCTGTTCCTGTTTCATCAGACATAACCCCTAACAACTGCGCTGAAGTTGTTGCGGCAAATTGAGACAATGGATTTGATGTTAAAGCATCACCACCACCAGGAATAGTAGTCCAAACCTCATCATCTCGCAAAAACTTAGTCCCATCAGGGGTTCCTGTTGGTATTACCGCTCCTGTGGCTGCGACATTTGTTGCATCGGTTACGTCTGCTCCTGTCTCTATTCCATCTAATTTAGTCTTGTCACCATCAACAAAAGCCCCTTCTGCTAATATATTTTGTTTACCCGATATATCTTGGTCTCCAGTATTTGTTCCACTCGTGTTGCCGATTACTATTTTTTCTGCATCGGTGACGTAATTATCATCCACCCCTAAAGCCGCTGCGTAATCAGTAGAGTCAAATGCTTTGACTTGTGCTAAATTAACAACCTCAGAATCCATTAATGCACCTGCCGCCGTTACATTTTCAGTATCTGTAACATCCGCACCTGCCTCAACTCCTGTAGTTGCTCCAACTGTTAACCCTGCTGCCGTACCCGTGATATTAGTACCTATCAACACACTTGGTGTACCTAAGTTCGGTGTCACAAGTGTTGGCGATGTGCCAAAAACTAAAGCGCCTGTTCCTGTTTCGTCAGATATGACTCCTAATAACTGCAAAGATGTTGTTGATGCGAATTGCGACAAAGGACTTGTCGTCAAAGCATCACCACCACCAGGAATGGTAGTCCAAACCTCATCATCTCGCAAAAACTTAGTCCCATCAGGTGTTCCTGTTGGAATAACCGCTCCTGTGGCTGCGACATTGGTTGCATCAGTTACGTCTGCTCCTGTCTCTATTCCATCTAATTTGGTCTTATCTCCATCTACAAATGCACCCTCAGATAAAATATCTTGCTTACCTGATATGTCTTGGTCACCTGTGTTAGTTCCGCTTGTGTTACCTATTACTATTTTCTCCGCATCTGTAACGTAATTGTCATCGGCACCTAATGCTGCTGCATAATCCGTTGAATCAAATGCTTTAACTTCATCTAAGTTAGTTACTTCAGAGTCCATCAACGCTCCTGCGTTAGTGACATTCGTTGTGTCAGTTACATCTGCGCCATCCTCAACGTTTAAAAGTAGTCTAACTTGGCTTGGGCTAAGATCATCTATTTCAGAAGCGCCACCTGTTATACGACCAACTATTGTGTTGGTCGCTATACTAAGAACTTCAGGGCTTCCAGTTCCTGATTGTTGAACTAATATTGAACGAGCGGAAGTAAAATCACTCTCCATGACCGCCCCTGACGAATTTACATTATCTGCATCCGTAACATCTGCACTTGTCTCAATAGTACCTAATTTTGTATCTAACGCAGTTGTATACGATGCTGTAGTCGCATCTAATACCGCTGCCCATGATTGTACATCTGTACCTATTATTAAAGCGTTTGTAATTAACGTCCTTAATTCACCAACTGTTATTTTAAAGTTCGTCCCTGCCCCACCATTAGCCGAAATATCAACTATCTCTACAACATCAGCATCAACTAAGTTGGCTGCTAATATTGGTGACATTTCCGTTATTTTCTCGTTTGGCATTAGTTAATTATTCTAAAGTTCCCTGATTGTGTTATCCTAAAATCACCTGTTTGAGTTATTCTAAAGTCTGCCGACTCTACTCCATCTATAGGTGTACCTATTCCACTACTTGAGATACTTGCACTCAACAACGTTTGAACACCTAAACCACCTATGCTCGTTTGGTTGCTACTTGCCGAAATACGTGTTTGTGTTTTAGTAGTCGGCATTATAACTTAGCTGATGTATTAACGGTTGAATTTTCTATTGTAAACACTCTGTCACTTGCTAAAGTCACGATAGACTGCAAGTCATAGCAACCCATTGCCCAACTTGATGTAGTAGTATCTGGTATTTGTATCGTTGTTATTCCGCTTAATGGTGTTGTGTGACTTGTAGTTGTTATCTCAGCTATGTCTGTGCCATTTCTATCAACTACTGTAGTGACTATGGTTGAACCTGTTAAATCAACTGCATTGCCATTGTTATCTGTGATAGTCTCAATGATGATTAAATCATCTCCTATGTTTATAGAGTAATTAGCCACTTTTTAATAAAAATAATACTTATATTCGTATTATAGGGCTAATGTTCAAAAGTTGAATATAAGTACAGTATGTACTCACTTTATGATAAAAGTAATATATATATATCTATTTAATAAGTAATGTTTACAACTTATATTATATATAACTCTCCTCCCGTTTCATTCAAGTAGGTCTTAATAGCCTTATTGTTAGGGTCAGATGCTAAACCTAAAGCCATGACGTTGGCAACCATACCATCCACCTTCATATCCTTCTTGTCTTTATAGATGCGTATATTCCCCGTAGGGTCTGTCGCTATAGATGTGTTATTGTTCATCCATCTCAAAACTGGGTTGCCTAAGTGGTTGAACTTCTTAGCCACAACCAAACTTTCTAACTCTTTGGTTGGGAAGTGCATCGCTGAATAGGACTGCCTATAGACCAACATATTTAACCCCGAATCGGTTAGGTTTCGTGCTATCATCTCCGAGTTGTATGCATCGTATCCAATCGCTTGGATTTTATACTGCTTACTCGTTTGTTCAATCACTTGTTGGACGAAATTGTAATCTATCCTTGCCCCTGGGGTCTCTATTATCAACCCATCTCTAACCCAATCTTGATATTGGATTAACCTCTTCTTATCTATCTTGCCAACTGTCTGTTCTTCGGGCAAGAAAAACCAATTCATACTGATGAAATAATCATCCACGGGGAACAATAAACTATAGGCGGTCAAATCACCCGTGCTTGATAAATCCAATCCACCATAACAAGGCGCACCATCTAATAGTTTTACGTCAAAATCCCATTGAGAATCCAACCAAACCCTATCCGATATGTACTGATTTCTTGTATTGTTCCAAATATTTAAGTAGTATCTCTTGAATGAGTTCTCTTCGTATGTCGATGTTTTAGCTTTCTCAGCAAATCCTCTAAAAGTATCTATGTCTATCGACACACCCAACATTGGATGCACCTTATACCAAACTTCCTCATCGTATATGTCATCTTCTTTTTCATCAGCACAATAGATGCAAACCAATATAGACTCATCCTTGCGAACACCTTGCGCCACCTCTTTGGCATACTGACTTCTGCTATAACCAACACCATCCAAGTTATCACCTGCGGTGGTCGTAAGCATTATCAACGGATTGGCTCTCGTGATCGTTGACTTCTCTGCCATGTCCAACAAATCACCTGTCTTGTGGACGTGTACCTCATCAGCTAAAACAACACTTGGCATCTTACCATCGTTACTACCTGTCTCCTTTGTCCAAACCTTGTAAGACCTATTGCCATCTTTGCTGACTATAGAGTTCTTCCAAAAGTCAAACTTATCAGTTGCTCTTTTACTCGCTGACATAGACTTGTTCACCATATCCCAAACAATCCTCGCTTGGTCTCTACCCCATGCAAGACCAGCTACCTCCATAGTGGGTTCAGTTGTGTCTATATCCATCATACATTGGACTATAGCACTCGTTAATGTACCCTTCCCCGACTTCTTTGGTACTTCCATGTGCAATGTTTTGAACTTTCTCTTCTTAAATTCATTAACAACTCTGCCTTGTGCATCCTTTACTTGGGTTGGTTTCTTGTGTTTCCAACCAAAAAGAGGTCTTATTATCTGACTCTTTTGCCAATCCTCCAAGATTAATGGAGTAGCGGCAAGTGGACCAGCGGCATGGTAGCACTCATTCTCTATGTATCTAACTGCTGATTCGGCTGCATTACTGTCGTACCAATACAAATCGGTGTCAATAATGTCTAAGTTCGTGAAGAAACTCATAGAGTGTAACTGTTGGACTCCTCCTCCTTCTCGTTCGTAGGCAAAGAGATGTTATTCCTACTTGATGGTGACAACCCAAACTCAGTACACAATTTCACAAACGTCTTCTCGGTCTTGTCACGCAAAGTGTAAACGGGATTTATCTTGTCATCCCCTTTTGTGTTTTGCACAATCATTGGTTTGCTTGAACACTCCTTATCTAATCTATTCAGTAACGCAGCGGTGACACACCATCTTCTAAATAGAAATAAATCTATGTAGCCAACCCATCCATGTATCTTCTTCATCTCACCCAAGGAGATGTTCCACAAATACGCCTCATCCTCCAACATCCCATCGGGTGGTGTTGGAAAATCATCAGTTGCTACCAATCTCAAGCCATTCAATTGAGTCACATCTGTCTCATGCCTATCGCCTCTATAAGTGCCTTGCGCCTTCAGTATCGCAGTAGGTTTAGGCTTAGTTCCCCTTCTTCCCATTTCGCAAAGATAGTCAAAATTTTCCAAAACTTGACAATAAAAAGAAAAGTG